>Ga0114922_10000299_pt1 | contig 47690 bp, 30 predicted proteins | sample AartaG_FD_100975 | JGI IMG/M metagenome (GOLD analysis project Ga0114922, IMG submission 100975) | Deep subsurface microbial communities from Aarhus Bay to uncover new lineages of life (NeLLi) - Aarhus_00045 metaG | ecosystem: Environmental > Aquatic > Marine > Oceanic > Sediment | place... | reverse complement strand
TCGCAACGATGCGGTCCATCGACACCTGCCGTGCCTTGTAGACCACACCCATCCCCCCCCGGCCCAGCTTGCCCAGCAGATCGTAACCGCCAAGCGACGTCGTCTTTTTCTCGTCGCCCTTGGCCTTCGCCAGGAGGGCATCGGCATCCGCGCGCGACACATACCCCTTGCCCACCATCGTATCGGGCAGGGTCGTTACGGCCCCGATCTCCTTCGTCTTCTCCACGATCACGACGCACTCGTCAACCTGCTCGCGGGTGGCGAGGCCGTTCTCGATGACAAGGGCCTCAAACCTGCGGTCAACCTCTTCCATGTCGATCCTCCCCATACAAGTACAATGTTTCTCCGCACAACAGCCATGGACCTCGAGCGGAGATCGCGGGTATCGCCCGAAAAGACGGCTCGACCCGACCGCGAAAGTCGATAGGAAAAAGAGCCGGTCGACCGGGAGGTCTAGCGTGGCCCGAAAAGAGGGGGAACGCCGAGGGCCTGGGGGAGGGTGGCATCATGATCCTGGATTTTCCGCCACCTCCGACATGGCCTCACCTCCCACGTGGCGATCTCGAAAAAAGCCCGGTCGCGATAAACTGAAGTATACTTCTCCGCCGCCCGTAAGTCAAGCAGAAATCATGGGGATATCCGCAATGGGCGTGCTCGCCAGAACAGTAGCCGCTTCGTTTTCGGAATGGGTGTCCCTACCGAAGATATTCCTCAAGGCGTTCCTCGTCGAGCAGCAAGGCGGGACGACGACCCGTTGCTGGAGGGGATGAGGCAGGCTGAGGGCCTCATCTCTCTCCCAACACGTACGCTCTCCCCTTCTCGAGTTGGAGTTTCCCATCCGCCTCGGACGTGTCGCCGCTTGTCAGATCCTTCACTGCTCCGGAGTACTCCATGTCGGCATCCTCGAAGCACCATGCGACGGCGGGCCGGTTGTTCTCGTCGAGCCAGAGGGCGTACTTGCCGCCTTCGGTCAGGCGCAGTCGGTGCATGTGCGGCAGTGCGGCGTTGTAGAGGTGGTTCACGCGTCCGTACTCTTCGGCGAGGTCGCCGCCGGGCACTTCCTGCCCGTGCCAGGGGTCGGCGCCCATCCCGGGGATTGCCCGGTGACCGGCCAGCCAGAAGTAGAGCCGGGGGCTGACCCGATCTTGGGTGAATACCGGATCGCTGTGGAAGGCGGGGCTGGTATCGAGCTGGGCAAATGCCTCGTCGTTGCGAACGGTGTCTTCCCACAGGCGTCGGCGGAAGCTGTCGCCCTCGAAGCTGTAAATCCCGACTTGCGACACGCCGAAGATGGTCACGACCTCACAGCGGAACTTGAAGCCGTATTTCTGCAATTCGGACTGAAGCGTCCATATCTCGTCGGCCTGGGGAGCCTTGTCGGGCGCCTGCCAGTCGACGCACGTGATGCCGAGGTTCTGATACGAATCGTAAAAGAGGTCGTCGAGGCCAGTGTCGTCCTTGACTTTCTTGAGCTGCTCGCGGATGTGCTCGCGGAATCCGGAGCGCATGCGCCCGCACTGAAGGATCTGGTAGCCGCCGTCCCACGGTTCGCCGTTTTGCTCGCGGAGGACCCACTCGGGATGTTCTTTCCACATGGGCGCGAATTTCGAGAACTGAAACCCGGCCCACTGAAAGACCTCGATCCCCTGCGCGTGAGCGGCATCGATCAAGCGTTTCATGCCTTTGTTGCCGCCGAACCGGTCGTCGTAGCGAAAGGCGTAGGGCGTGCAGATATTCCCCGGCCGCCTGTTGGGGTCGCCGGTAACGCCTTCCCAAACTCCATGGGTGTAAATGGCTTTGAAACCGAGTTTGGCAAACGTCGGGAGCGCCTTGATCATCGCCTGGTGCCAGGTTTTGCCCAGCCGCTTGTATTCGCCGTCCCACAGGTGCGAGTGGACAATCGGCATCGGCACTTCGGGCTTGAAGTCGTAGCTGGCGTGAATGCGGCGGCGCACATCGGTAAAACAGTCCAGCCACAGGTTGCGGCGTTCGTGTTTCTTCAGTGGCCGGGGATGGCGATAGACCAGCAGTTTGCGCTCGGGCGGCCTGGCCGCCTCTGTGAGGGGGAAGAACGGCCGGTCGGTATAGTGGATGATGTTTTCGTCGGCGAATTTGTCGAGCCTGGCGCGGGTCAGCGACGGGCGCTCGGCGAACAGGCACATGACGAGGTCGCCTTTCGCCTGGAAATCGCAGATCGAGGCCCCCGCGGCGCGGGGTAGCATATCCATCGGGCACGATTCGCGCGGGCCGTCGGCTGTTTCTCTCATGAATTTCTCGATGGTGCTGAAAACGCTGTCGGCCCAGACATCTTGGTCGGAGTCGATCGTCGATACATCCTGCTGGATCAGTGTGCAGCCCGCGGCTTCGCCGCCGATTTCCCAGGTTGTGTCTTCGATGAGCCAGTGAATGGGATGGCCGGGGCAGTCCGCCTCGATACGCATCGCCAGGCCGGTCCACTCGTTCTCAAAAACGGCTTCGGTGATCGGCCTGAAGCTCCATCGGAAAGTTGCCGTGGGCTTCTTCAGCCGGCGAGGTTTGATCCGCGAGTCACCCATGGAGTCGGCCTGTTGGTTTCGCGGCATCCAGCGCCCGGCGGCCGTGAAGGTGATCGTCACGCCGTGGCTGTCTTGCTTCACCGCGTCGAGCACGAAATCGTCAAACTGCACGCCGGTGTCGGATTCGGCGTAAAACGTCCACGGCAACTGCGGGCTCCGGAGGGGTATGCCTTGGTATGTGACCTCGCCGATTCCCATGAATCGCTCGCCGTCGAGGGCGAGTTGCAGTGTGAATCCATTATCGAGCTTGAGAATGTTGTCGTTCATCATGTTTCCTTTCGGTCCGGCGATCATCCCGCCGGTGCCTCTTCGGCTCTGAGAGCCATCCGTCCGGGACCACGCTGCGGCACGCGCAGCGCGACAAATATGCTCAGCACCGCAGCAATCGCCCCGATGAGAAACGTCCACTCGTAACCGAGGCTCTCCCACAGAAAGCCTCCGGCGAGGGGCATTGCGACCGCTGCCACGTGGTTCATTGCCACGCCCATGCTCAGGGTGGGGGTCAGCTCGTTCTTCGGCGCGATGCGGTTCACGTAGGTTCGCAGGGCCATCGCCAGAACGAAAAAGGCGTTGTCGGCGACGAATACGCCATATAGCACGTAGACGTTGCGGATGGTGGCATAACAGGCAAAAAACACCGTGAGACATGCGAAGTAGAACACCAGCACCTTTCGCTCGCCGATTCTATCGATCAGGCGCCCTACCCGAGGCGCAGAGAAATAGTTGATCACCTGTGTGGCTCCCCACAGTAGAAGTATTACCCTGACATCGGTGTCGTACTTGCGGACGAGGAGGTACCCGGCGAAGCAGATGAAAATCTGCTTGCGCCAGCCGTCGAGGAAGCTGAGAAGGTAAAACAGGCTATACCGGCGTTTGAAGACCAGCCTGGGGCCGTGTGTCTTGGTGCGGCGGGGAATTGCCATGCACGCCGCCGCGCCCAGGACCGCTGCCGCTCCGGCAACGAGGTAGAGGGGGCGGATCGCCATGCCGGCCGTTATGAGCGCGAGCGCCACGGCAAAGCCGATCCCATGGCCCACCGAGCCCGCCGCGTGCACTTGCCCCAGGCGATGGCCCCACCGGCCCGGCTCGGCCAGGGAAAGCGTCATTGAATTGGGCAGCGGCATCCACACGTGCAACCCCTGGCTCCACACAACGCTGGCCAGCACCAGCCAGAGGTAATCTTGCACAAAGAAGTAGCAGCTCAGCCCCGCGCCCAGCAGCACAAGCATGCCTGCGCCGATAAGCGGCTCGGCGAGGCCGGCAAGCAGCGCAATGATCGCTAACGCCACTATCCCGCACGTCTCGCGGGCGCCTTCCAGCTTTCCGACCTGCCAGGGGTCGAGGTCGATTTCCTCGACGACGAAATTCGCGTTAAGACCCAGTTGTAGAGCCATGGCGAATCCGACGCAGGCGACGGCCAGGGCAATGAAAAGCATGCCCCGCCGCCGGATTGCGTCTGCGTCTGGCTCGATCGCGCCATTGCCCACTGATTGCGTTTCTTCGGCCACGCTCTGCCCTCGGTGCATGAATCCAGGAAACGAGTTGCCTAATTATACGGGGGGAGGAGGCAAAAACAAGGAAAGACATGGCGGAAGGATGCTCGGGCGGAAATGCAAAATGAAAAAGGCAAAGTGAAAAAGGCGGACAAAGGGCGACAAGCCATGAAGTAAAAGAAAGGCAAGTTTCACCACAAAGACACGAAGGACACAGAAAAGAAAAGGATGAAGGCGGAAGGATGAATAAAGACCTCGGACTTCGGACTCCTGGCTGATGACTGACGACTGCTGGCTGACGACTGCCGACTGTAGACTGCCAACTGCCTGAGAAACGACCCGTCAGTCACGAAGTCTGTTTTTCCTGTACCTTGGGTGTCTCAGAGCGCGCTCGATGCACAAAAGCGTTGCGATCAGGCCTGCGCGCCGACTGCAAGAAGCGTGTTGGCGGCTTTTTCGGCAAACCGATCCCCAATCTCCATGAACACGCTTTCTTTTTCTATGAAAGCGTCGACTACACGCGGGTCAAAATGCCTGCCCTTCTCCTCCAGGATTATGCTGCGTGCGATGTCGTGACTGTACGCCGCCTTGTATACGCGCTTGGACATCAGCGCATCGTACACGTCGGCCAAGGCCACTATTCGGCTGCACAGTGGAATGTCTTCTCCGGCGTACCCGTCGGGGTACCCCGTGCCGTTGAATCGCTCATGGTGGCTGTGGGCTATGTCTTTGGCAATGCGGAGGTACTGCACCCCGGGGTATTGCCTCGATGCCGCCTCAAGCGTTCGGCTGCCGACAACAGTGTGAGTCTTCATAACGTCGAACTCGGCATCGGCCAGACGACCGGGCTTGAGAAGAATAAAGTCGGGAATGCCCACCTTGCCGATGTCGTGCAGAGGGCTGGTAAGATAGACCGTCTCAACAAAATCGGGCGCGAGGCCTTTGCGAAAGTCATCGTGCGAGGCGACATACCGTGCGATCACTCGCGAGTACTCCCGGATTCGTTCAAGGTGCTTTCCTGTCTCGGGGTCGCGCGATTCGGCGAGTTTGGCCAGGGCAAAAATGGCTACGTGTCGGGTCTCAAGCGACAGGATGCGTTCGCCTGTCCTGATTCGGACCTCGAGTTCGGCGGGGTTGAAAGGCTTCGGGAGAAACTCGTCCGCACCCGCCGACAGGGCGACAATTACGTCGTCCGTCTGATTTCGAGCCGTGAGCAGAATCACGTAAACGTACCATGGAAACCCCTGGCTGCGTATCCACTTGCACAGTTCGAGACCATCCATCCCGGGCATCATCCAGTCGGAGATGATGAAACGGACCTCCTCCTTTTCAATGATGCCTGTCGCGTCGGCGCCATCTGATGCGGTCAGGACTTCATGGCCGCTCTCAGTGAGCGCTTGAGTTAGTATCTCGAGGGAAATGTCGTCGTCGTCAACTGCCAGAATCTTCACGGTGTTTCCTCCAAAGCTCTGAGGACAGCTCAACCCGGGGAGGCCGTCCACACGTTTGAAACGTGCTCTTTGAACCGATCAAGCTCCGTTCGGAGTGAATCTATACACACCTGAGCATCATCCAGTTCGCCCGCCCGGCCCATCATCTCCAGATCCTCCGCCCGTTCTTTCATGGCGTCGGCAGACAGATTGGCAGCCGACCCTTTGAGCCTGTGGGCGAGGGCCACCAGGGCTGCCGCGTCGCGGCTGGCGAGCGTTTGTTCGATCTCATCGATATCGGGCGCCGCGCGCTGGATAAACTTATCAACAATCCTTTCCACGAAGTCGGCGTTTCCGCCGCATCGCTTGAGGAGGGATTCGTAGTCGAAGGCACATTCTTCGTCCAGGGATGGACTGGGCCTGTCCGCTGCGACATTCTTTTCGTCACCCGAAACGTTCACGGCGGCCCCACATTGCGGGCCCGCCCCTGTGCCGACTGCGGCCCATTTCCTGACCGTATCTACAAAGTGCTCAGGATCCAACGGCTTGCTGAGGTAATCGTCCATTCCAGCTTCCAGGCAGCGCTCGCGGTCGCCCTTCATGGCATTTGCCGTAAGAGCGATAATCGGCACGTGCACGCTGCTGCCCTCCTCACTACGTTGCTTCGCCTCGTTGGCCCGAATGGCTGCCGTGGCCCCAAAGCCGTCCATCTCGGGCATCTGACAGTCCATGAGCACAATGTCGTAATCTATTTTCGCGAGTGCGTCCACGGCTTCCTTGCCATTAGTTACGCAGTCACATTTGTAGCCGGCCATGTTCAGTATTTCGACAGCGACCTCCTGGTTTATCTCGTTGTCTTCAGCCAGAAGCACCCTTATATCGCGTTTCTGGTCCGCCAGGCGGGGGGACTGTTTCTCCTGGGACGTTGCCTCGTGGGGTTGCTGTGGAGCGCCGTTCAGAGCGAGCATGATTGCATCGTAGAATTCTGATTGCCTCACGGGCTTTGAGAGGTACGCCGCGAATCCTATCGCTTCGATCTGTTCCCTGTCTTCATCCCCCATCGAGCTGAGCAGGACCAGCGCCGTGTTGCGGATCAGCGGATGGCGCTTTATTTCGCTTGCCAGTTGCTTGCCGTCCATTCCCGGCATGTCGCTATCTATCACCGCCAGCGCGAAAGGGTCCTCGTTCTCGACGGCCTCCTTGAGCATCACGAGGCCGCTCTGCCCGTCGGGCGCCCCTTCGGTGTCGAGCCCCCAGGAACCTGCCTGCCGGCAGATGATCTCGCGACTCGTGGAGTTGTCGTCGATTATGAGCGCCCGCAAGCCTTCCAGTTTCACCGGCGGTACCATCTCGGGCTCCTCGGGTCTCAACTGCTTTTCCAGTTTCAAGGTGAACCAGAACATGGATCCTTTGCCGGGCTCACTTTCGACTCCGATCTCCCCGCCCATCAGCCCCACCAGTTGTTTGCAGATGGCCAGTCCCAGGCCGGTGCCTCCGTACTTACGTGTTGTGGACTCATCCTCCTGCGAGAAGGCACTAAACAGCCGGGCCCGGGCTTCGGCCGATATCCCTATACCGGTGTCGCTGACCGTGAAACGTATCATGACGCCGGAATCCGCCTCTTCATCGAGGCTGGCACGCAGAATGACTTCGCCCTTCTCGGTGAATTTAACGGCATTGCAGAGCAAGTTTAGCAGGATCTGCCCGATCCGGGTGGGATCGCCGCGAACTTGCAGCGGCACATTTCGGTGGATCAGGCAGACCAGCTCGAGTCGCTTGGTTTCTGCCTTCTCGGCGAGCATCTGGATCACGTTTTCCATCAGCCCATGCAGGTTGAAGCCGATGTTCTCGAGTTCGAGCTTTCCGGCCTCGACCTTGGAGAAGTCAAGAATGTCGTTGATGACCATCAGCAGTGCGTCGGCCGACGTTATGCCCGTGCCGACGTACCGTCTCTGTTTGTCGTCGAGGCGCGTGTTGCGCAAGAGTTTCAGCATGCCGACCACGCCGTTCATCGGCGTTCTCATTTCGTGGCTCATGTTCGCGAGGAACTGCGACTTGGCCCGGCTGGCGGCTTCCGCTGCTTCTTTCGCCACGAGCAGCTCCTCGTGCGTGGCCTGCAGGGTCTCGGTCATCTCGTTGAACGAGTTTGCCAGGCTTTCGACTTCGTCGCGCGTACCAACGCGCGCTCTCGCCGAGAAATCCCCAGAACCCACGCGCTGAATCACTTTGTGCAGTGTCAAAAGAGGGCTGATCAAACGCCTTGCCTGCACGACCGATGCCACAAGACCGACAACAACGCAAACAAGACCCAGAAATGCTGTTCTCTGGTGCATGGCACGGACACCGCGCCTGAATTCTTTGAGCGAGAGGCCTACGCTTATCCATCCCCAGTTCTTACCCGAGGTTTTCAACGGGTAGGAGTAATGATAAACCTCTCGCCCCACGAGGTCACTCTCGATTATGCCGCCGCTTGCCGACGCGCGAGACGACGTCCACAGACCGCCCAGCTTCCGACTCGTCGACCCGCTGTGCTCATGTATGAGCGAGAACCCGTCTTTCCGGGTGAGCACGATATATTCAATAGAGCCGCCCGCGATGAGCATGTCCATGCACTGACCGACGGCCGAGCTGTAGTCGTCTGCAGCAATAGCGCTGCCGGCAACGTCTCTTATGGAAGTCGCGGCAACGTGCGCCTTCGATCGTTCGCTTTCCATCAGGAGTTGCTTCTGGTAGGGTATTATCGAGAAGATGAAAACGTATACGGTGAGAATCGTCACGAGCCACGAGAGCAGCGCCGTCTTAAGCTGGATACTTATGGGTATCCTTTTGCCGTCGATCCTTGCCACCGGTATTTCCCCTCTGGCTGAGCGATGCCGTTCAAACGCCCGGAGGCAATGCTCGCACGCCACCTGTCTCACGCAGTAGGGGCGCGTAGGGAGGTGGTGAGCTTTCGCTCGAAGGAGCAGTGCCGCAGGCAACTTCGGCTCGGAGGTCTATCGGTTTGCGCACTTGGCGCAGGCAAGTGGCCGCGAACGTCCGAATCGACCACTCGGGCTCCTGATCCGAACACTTCGAACATGCACCGGAATTTAGTGTTACTGTGGTTATTGTCGGCGAAGCGTGGGTTAGAATTCAGCCGTTCAGCCGCCCCGGGGCGGCCCCGGTTTGTCTTGTGCGAAGGGATAGAAGCGCTCTGGCTGAGAGTACCCCAACCACACATGATGGGTGCGGAAGTTATAGTTCTGTCGTGGGGCCCGGTTGGCGGTCGGCGACAAACTTGGCCGGCTCCCCGCCTGCCCATTTGGATGAACTGACGCTCCGGGTTCACTTGGACAATAGGTCAAGCCGCTGGCGTCTCAACAGTCAGCATGCCCCGCAGCTTTCTTCTTGCACGATCCGCCCGTGTGCAACGGACGCAGGCGCCGCCTGCCCTTCGGGCAAGTAGCAAATAATAACTGTCCCCAGTCTTGCACTTTCTTTGACAGCGTCGAGGCAGCCGGCTATCGCGCTATCGGCGCGGGCCTGCGTTTTACCTCTGATAAATCGGGAGGTAGCGGTTCTCGATGGAGAGAGCGAGGGTGGCCATGGCGGTCTTGTAGACCGGCCCGGCGGCGTTGGCGTGGCCGTCCCCGGGCGAGGCGGGCCAGCTCCCGTCCGGCTGCTGCTTCTCGAGAAGGAGCTTCTCGATGTGTCCCTTCCAGAAATCCCAATACTCATCCCCGGCCTGAAACATCGCGTTGGATGCGTGATAGAGTGCGTAGTAGAAATGCTCGCCGTTCCAGCTCAGCGGATTCTTCTTCAAGTACTCGGCGCCCCCCACGACCAGCGGGTCGTCGTACAGGCCGCAAAGCTGGAGCGCCAGCACGCCGGTTCCCGTCCGGGCCTGCTGCGGGGCCCCTCCCGGCTGGTATCCGAAGCCGCCCGACGGATGCGCGCAGCGCTTGATATAGCCGATGGCATCTTCGATGGCTTGCTTGGGCACGTCGAGATCGCAGTTCTTTGCCGAACGCAGCGCCACGAGTTGCCATCCGGTGACGGAAATATCGCTGTCGCCGGAGTTGTGCTGATAACGCCATCCTCCCTTGTCTCTGCCGCCTTTGTAGATCCTCTGCGCTTTGAGGATGGTGTCGACGGCCGCATCGAGCCGCTTTTTCACTTCTTCCGATTCCGTCATGCCGTACATTTCGGTCAGCATTATCGTCGTGATCCCGTGGCTGTACATCGGCCCGTGGGAAGGCCGGTCCATCAGGATTCCGCCGCGGTCGGGCAGCTTGAGAATATAGTTGAGGCCGCGAGCCACCACGTCCGAGTATCGCCCGCGGTCGGGCGTGTTGCCATTGGCCATAAACGCCAGCAGAGCCAGGGAAGACACGCCTGAGTTCGGCCCTCCATAGCCGCTCATCCACGAGCCGTCGTCGCGCTGCTGCGACGCCATGAAGTTGAGGGCCTTTTCGACGGCCTCGTCGACCGGCGTGCGTTTCAGTTCTTCAATGATGCCGGCGCGTCTGGGCCCGCGGGTCTCACCCGCGAAGCACAGGCCCAGCGCAGCCACCAGCGCGACCGCCATCAGGATTGAAGTCTTATTCTTCGTCATTCGTGCCGGCCTCGGCAAGCCCTCGAAAATAAATCTGGATCATTTTCTCGAATTCTTTGGGATAGCCTTCGCCCATCGCTTGAAGTATCTGGTTTTTCACATCACCGGGCAGATTGCCCCAGTCGTCACCTACCGTCATCACCGCTTCCGGCAGGGCGCCATCCGCGAGGTCGGCCGAGGAGCTCGCCCCGCCGCCTCCGCCCGCGCGGTTCTGGTCCTGATCCTGGTTTCGCATCGACTCCATTGAGGCGAGCATCGATTGCGACGCGCCCCGGAGGGCATCCTGAATCTGCTGCTGGACGGCCGCGACCTGTGCGCTGTCGGCGCCGGCCTCGAGCATCCGCGCCGCCTGCTGCATCTGGGCGGCGGCGTTGGCCAGCGCACGGGCGACTTCCGGGCTTATCGGCTGGTCCTGGCCGTCTTGGGGCTGTTGGCCCTCGCCTTGCCGGCCTTGCCCCTGTTGCCCTTGGCCCTGCTCGCCCTGCGCCATTTGTCCGTCTTGGCCCTGCGCCTGCTCCTGACCTTCCCCCTGCTGGCCGGGTTGGCCTTGTTGCCCCGGCTGACCTTCTTGACCTCGTTCGCCGGGTTGACCTTGCTGGCCCTGCTTTCCGGGTTCGCCTTCTTGTCCGGGTTGACCTTCTTGTCCTTCTTGGCCTTGTTCACCCTGCTGGCCCTGCTCGGCCGGTTGGTTACCCTGTTGCGCAGGCTGCTCCCCCTGATTTCCCGCCTGATCGGCCATGGCTAGGTCCTGCCCGGGCGGAGGCATCTCCTGACCGGTTTCCCCGTCCGGGGGCAGCCGGGGAAATTCTTCCGCTTCACCCAAACCCTGGGGCTGTGCTTCGGCACGCACCTCATCGAGGACCCTCTCAACTTCCTCACCGGCATTCCGAGCGCCGTCGGCGGCTTCGGCGAGGTCTTCGGCGGCCCGCGTCTGGTGCTCAGGCGCTTCAGCGTTCCCTTCCTGCAGGTCTTCGGCGGCCCGCGCCATTTCCTGTACCGCGTCCTCGGCTTTGGGTTCCGCGACGTCCTCCAATATCTCGGCCGCCTCGGGTGCGACACGCTCCATAGCTTGCCGGGCGTCGGCAAGTTCCCGCGCGATTTCCGCCGCATCCTGCTGCAAATCCCTTTGAGCCTCGGCACGCTCCTGCGGGGTGAGGGGGTCCGGCTCGACCGGACCGTGCTCCTGCCCGGCGGGTCCTTCGCCCGCATCCTGCTGAGGTTGAGGGGCGGGTCGTTCCTGAACGGGCTGGCCTCCGGCCGGCTGCTCATCCGGTGCTTCGGCCATGTCCGCGGCGGGCTGTTCGCCTTGTCCGGGCTGACCTCCCTGTGATTGCTCTCCGCCCGCGGGTTGCTCGGCCGTGGGTTCTTGGCCCTGCGGCTGGCCTTGTTCCCCGACAGGTTCCTGCCCCGGCGCACCGCCTTGATCCTGTGCCGGCATCTGCGCCATGTCCGTGCCGGGCTCTTGCCCGGGGGGTTGTTCGCCGGTAGGCCCCTCCTCCTGGACCAGAGGCTCGTGGCCGGGTGTACCGCCCTGTTCTTGTCCGGGCATACCCGCCTGTTCCTGCTGCGGGGCGTCCTGCTCTGGGGGTGGGGCGCCCCCCGCCTCGGCAGGCTCCTGTCCGTCGGGGACCTCTTCGCCGGGCAAGGCGGCTTCCCCGGGCTGCTCTTCGCCGGGCGGGCCGGGGTCATCGAGCGCTGCTAGTTGCTGTTGTTCCTGCTCAAGCTCCTCCACTCTCTGCTGCAGCTCCTCGAGGATTTCCTGACCGTGTTCAAGGGCGGCCTCGCGGCCGAAGGGCATCTCGGCCAGACGCGCAAATAGCTCCTCGGCGAGCAGCCCCTGCTCCTCGCCGATAGCTTGAGCGTCCGCCGGGCCGTCGTCGGCACCCTCGAGCGTTCTCTCGGCAAGCTCTTCCTGCCTGTCTGCGATATCCACGAGGCCCGCGAGGTCCTGCCGCACCTGTTCTTCGGGCAGGTCCTCGTCTATCTGCGGTTGTTCGGGCTCGATCATCTGCGCGGCCTCGGCTGCCTCTGCCAGGGCTTGTTCGATCTGACCGAGGTTGTCCGCGGCTTCGCGGATCTGCGGCAATGCCTGCTCGAAATTGCCCTCTTCGAGGTCCTGTGCGGCCTGCTGGATTGCCTCATGGGTCGGCTCGGCGAGCTGTGCCGCCTGGCGTGCCTGCTCCGAGGCTTCGGGGGCTATGTCTTCGAGGGCGTTTGCCAGCCGCCGGGCCTGTTCGCCAAGCTCCTCCGCGCGGTCGGCGACCTGCTCCTGAGCGTCGCCGAGAACCTGCTGGTTCTGCTCATCGTCGGGGTCGGCATTGGCGGCCAGAGGCGCCATCACCTCCTGATGGTGCTGTAGTTCGGCGGCCTGCTCCGCAGCATGCGCGAGCTGCTGGTCGGCGCCCGCCTGGTGGGCGCGGTCGACAAAGTCCTGCAGTTCGTCGAGGGCCTCCTGCTGGTTCTCAGTGGCCCCGTCGAGGTGCTGTTCGCGGGTGTCGGGGGCGTCGGCCGCCATGGCCTCGGCGAGTTGCCTTTGGGCGGCTTCCATCGGCTCGTCGGCGGCTCGATTGAGTGCGGCCCGCGCCTGGTCAAGCTCGCCCATGGCGTCGAGGTCGGGGAGGGGACGGTCGCCTATTGCATTTGCCTCTTGGGCAAGCTCGCGGGCAAGGTCGCGTGCCATCTGTTGAGCCTCGGCCTGCCGGGCGCGGGCCTGCTCGAAGGGCATCGCCTCCGCGGGGGCCAGTGGAGCGGGGGCGTTGTCGTCAACCTGCTCGCGTGCCTCTTCGAGCGCATCAGCCGCAGCCCGATGCTCAGCGATGACGTCCTCGAGCTGGTCGCGGAGATCGGGTCCGGCCGCGGCCAGTTCTTCTCTGGGCTCGGCCGCGTACTCCTGGGCGAGGCGTTCGGCTTGGGCGAGGTCGCGGCCCATGTCCTCAATTTCCCGACCGATTGTGTAGAGATCCTCCGCGGCTTCGCGTGGATTGTCGGCCAGCATTTCCTGCGCCTGATCCATCTGTTCCGGGATCGGCGCGAACTGTTGCGCTGCCTTGCCGAGCGCCTCACGAATATCATCCTGCTCGCGCCAGTCGTCGCGCGCCTCAGCCAGGGCGTCGGCGAGGTCCCTGGCTTGGTCTTCGAGGTCCTGCTGCCGGTCGGCGATGTCATCTATTGCTGCGATGTCTTCAGGTGCTGCGCGCAGTGCCTGCTGCGAAAGCTGTTTCTGCTCCCGGGCAAGTTCGGCCGCTTCGGCTGCCGCTTCGTGGAGGTCGTGTTCGGCCTCAAGCTGCTGAAGGTTATCCGCAATCTCTTCGAGATTTCCGGCGGCCTGGGCCTGTTGCTCCAGCGCCCGCTCCAGGGCGGCGGGGTCTTGCCGGTTGTTCTGTAGAATCTCCCGGGCTTGGGCGAGGGGCTTTTCGACGAACTCCTCGAACGCGCGAGCGGCATCGGCGAAGTCCTGCGCCGCGCGGAAGTCGGGCTCGGGCGCTTCCGTGATGTCTGTCGCCATACGGTCGGCAAGCTCCGCAAGATCGCGTGCGTCGTCGGCGATCTCGGCCTGCTCCTGCAGGGCTTGCTCGATGGCGTCCTCATCGGGCTCCCCGGTGCGCTCCAATTCGGCGAGCGCTTGGCGCTGGCGCTGCGCCAGGTCGCGGGCGGCGGCGGGGAGGTCCGGCAGCAGATCCGTCATCCCGGTTTCGTGCCGGCGATGGGCATCGGCGAGATCTTCCTGTGCCTGGCGCATTGCACTGCGCGCGTCTGAAAGCTCTTGCTCGGCGTTGCGCATTTCCTGGAGCATCTGTGGTTGCTGCCGGCTCTCGGCGGCCTGTGCCGCTTGGCGGGCCTTCTCTTCGGCGGCTGCGAGCAGCCCGTGGGCTTGTTGCAACTGCTGGGCGGCCGGAGGGTCGGCCGCCTTGATTTCGTCCATCAGCTCGCGGGCGTCCTCGCCGATATCACCGATCGCTTCGGCGATCAGTTGCTGGTCACGTGCGAGTGCCATCGCTTCGTCAAGGGTCTGGGGCGGATGCTTTTCGATCCGCAGTTCGAGCTCGCGTTCAGCGCCCGCTACGTCGGCAGCCGCTCGCCGAATGTCTTTCATCTTCTCTTCGGCGAGGATGATGTCAAGCTGCTCGGCGATCTTCTCCACTCCTTCGGCAGCTTTTTCCTCTGTCCGCTCGGCGCGTGCTATTCTGTCGGACCGCGCCGCCGGCTCTGTTTCCGCCGCCGCGCGCTCAAGTTGCTTTTGTGCTTCCTCCAGCTTTTCGGTTGCCAGGTGTTCGATGGCTTGCTTGACTACGGCGAGGTCGACTGCCAGGCGCTTGTCCTCGGTTTGCGCCAGCATCTCTTCAATCTCTTGAACGGCCTCGGCGGCCGCCTTGCGGGTATCGTCCAGTTTGCGCCTCGCCTCTTCCAGGGCATCCTGGTCCTGCTGGGTCCATTGAGCCTGTTCGTTTCGGGCGATCTGTTTGATGCGGTTGATCCTGTCGGCGTCGGCCTGCATCTTCACTACGAGGTCGTGAACTGTTTTTCTTGCCCCGGCGAGGGCCGCCATCTGTTGTTTGCGGGCGGGGGTCTGATCTGCCAGGCCGATGGCGATGAGGAACTCCGAGGAGTCGCCACGGCCCTGCGCGCCGCGCGCGTCGAAGGCCGATACCTTATAGGCAATCTGGTCGCCGGCTTTAAGGTCCATCGCAGCGAGGTCCCAGCGGTGCGGAATGACGAGGCTCTTCACACCGGGGCCCGGCACCGCAAGGGCGATTGCCTTTTGCGCCCGGTTGTTGATGCTGTAGCTGAGTTCGACCCTCGCGAGGCTGTAGTCGTCGCGAGCGGCGGCCTTGAGCTCAACGGTAGCCGCGCGCGGCAGCGAGAGATTGCGCGCGGGGATCGAAATCTTCACAATCGGGCGCCGGTCGGGAACCGCCTCGATGGGATACTCCGGCACGGGCATGTTCTCAAAGCCCGCCTTCGAAGTGAGCTTGATGGAATAAACGTCGTCCCCCGTAATGTGGAATGAGAACGCGGCCTCGGACTCGGCAACTTCCATCGGCCGGGGGTTATCCTTATCGCTGTGCAATATGAGAAGCGCGCTTTCGAGCGGCTGGGAGGCCCGCGCCTTTACCGTGACTTTGGTGCCGACGACCTCCGAGATCGCGCCGTCTACGCTATCGATCGTCTTGGTCTCAATGCCGGTGTATTTGGGATATTCGCACGAAATGTGCAGAGAGGCTATCTCCGGCCGGGCGACGACCTCGATGCGGTACTCAGTGCTGAGTGCATCGCCCGCGCGCACGCGATACCCGAAGGATTGGCGCTGGTTGCCCATTGTAATTGCAAAAGCGCCCGACTTGTCGGACAGCATCGGCACCTTCTCCTTGTCGCCGCTGTCCGGCTGGTAGTGAAGGGAGGCCTTCTTAGGGATCTTTCCTGTTGCCTTGGCGTAGATGGTGATGGATTCGCCGCTCATGATTGTGGCGTCTCGTGGGCCCACTATCAGCCGCGTATTCGTCACACGGGCGACGTCGGCCAGCAGGAACCGCCGGAACAAGTGCGAGAAATCTTGGTAGCGAAATGCCGCGTAAAGAGCGACCGCTGCGAGAAACGCCCCGGCCACACATATCGCTCGGCGTGCGGTCTTTGCGGAGACCACGGCGCGGAAGTCCATGTTGGCCGTGTGATCGACCGTTTGCTCGACCAGTGCCGCGATCAACTCGGGCGAGCCCTTGAGATCGGGGGCATCGGGGCTTTCGACGATCTCGACGGTGCTCGCAAGGCTTTCGCGAAGTTCGGGATGGGCGGCTTCCACCGTGAACGCCAGGATGTCGTCGGCCGGTCTTCTCAGCATCGGGCGGACAACGTAGAGGGCCGCCGCAACGCCCGACGCGCACAGCGATCCCGCCAGCAGGAGGATGCGGTGGAAGTTCGAGAGGATGAGAAACCGGTCGAGCAGAAACGAGGATAGCATGCAGATGATGAACACTACAACGACGACGGCCGCGCCGCGGGCGAGTTTGACGGCGCGCATTTTCCTCGCGACGGCATCGAGCTTTCGCCGCAGCGCCTCGGGTAGATCGCTGGGATGGTCAAGGTTCATGCCGGGTCTCCTCTATGGGCGCAACGCCGCCCACCAATTGCGACCACTGTATCACTATTGTAAGCGGAGAACGACTGCAGGTCAAATTGTTTTCGTATGGGCCAAAGAAGTGTTACAACATTTTACGCGGTGTGAGCCCACAGCCAGCGGCTCGGGCCGGGTCTGAAACGCCCTGATTTTTCCCGAAAAGAACACTTGACAAAGCACCCGGGATGTGTTACTATGTGAGTAAGTAGTAACCGATTCCGTGGCGGAGAAAGCATGGATCAGGGCACAAGAAAGCTTTACGAGCTCAAGGCGGAGGTCCTTCACGCGATGGCCCATCCGATAAGGTTGGCGATCGTCGAGTTTCTGAAGAACGGCGAGCAGTGTGTGTGTGATATCGCTGGGCACATAGGCGCTCAGCGGTCGAATGTGTCGCGGCACCTTGCGGTAATGCTCCGGGCGGGTGTGCTCGACTGCCGCAAGGACGGACTGCGGGTGATTTACAGTTTGAAAACGCCTTGTGTCGTCGATTTCCTGTCTTGTGTATCGAGCGTCCTCCGCGAGCAGATGGAAGGCACCAAGGCGATCCTGCGCAAGCTGTAAGCGTGTTGAGCAGGGCGGCTTGAGTTTTTTTGCCGCAATGCGTGAGTATGTAATCACATAGTAATGAAGATCAGGATCCTCAATACCGGAGCGCCGGCAGATGAATTGGCAGCGTGAGTGGGTTAAGCTGGCCGTGATCGTGGCAGTATTTCTTGCGTGTTTCTGGCTGCCGGTGGAAAGGCTTCCGTTCGACAACGCTCTTACGGAGTCGTTGCGGCTGGCAAGATGGTATGCCCGTGAGCACGTGCTGCTGTGCCTGGTGCCGGCTTTTTTCATCGCCGGGGCGATAGGGGTTTTCGTCGGCCAGGCGTCGGTGATGAAATACATGGGCGCCAAAGCGAATAAGGTCCTGGCGTACGGTGTGGCGTCGGTCTCAGGCAGCGTATTGGCCGTGTGTTCGTGTACGGTTCTGCCGCTATTTGCAGGTATCTACCGCATGGGTGCGGGGCTGGGTCCGGCGACCGCGTTTCTTTACTCGGGCCCGGCTATAAACGTGCTGGCCATCATTCTAACTGCTCGGATACTGGGGATCGGGCTGGGTGTGGCTCGTGCTGTGGGAGCGATCGTTTTCAGCGTGGTCATCGGTTTGGTCATGCACGTGATCTATCGCAAGGAGGAATTGGAGAAGGTGAGCGGGCAGCTCGCGATGCCCGAGCCGCAGGTGAGCCGGCCGTTGTGGCAGAACGCCCTGTTTTTCGCGACGATGGTGGCCATTCTGGTTTTCGCAAACTGGGGCGCCCCGAGGGAGTTCACCTTCGACACGGCAACATACGGCACCTTCACGGCGGCGGTGGTCAAGGAGCCTGAGTTTGCTTCAGATGACAACGCCTCGTTGATTCTTGAGGTGACTGGAGGCCCCCGGAAAGGTGAGCAGCTTTCGGTGAAGTTGTCTGACGTGCGCGAGAAGACGGCCGTCGCGGGCGTCTCTGCAAAGTTGTGGAAAGCGAAATGGATTATCACCGGCGTTGTTTCCGTCGCTTTCGGCTTCATCCTCATTCTGTGGTTCGACCTCGCGTGGTGGAAAGTCATGGCCGCGGGTGCTCCGGCGACTGTGCTGGCTTTGCTGATCCCCCACGAGCCGATGATTCCGTTTGCCGGCGCAGTCGTGGGGCTATCCCTGATCACGAGCACAAAAGAAGGCGAGGCGGGTGATTGGTTTGCAGCAACGTGGGGCTTTGCCAAGCAGATTCTGCCGCTGTTGTTCTTCGGTGTACTTGTTGCGGGATTTCTGCTGGGCAGGCCGGATCACGAGGGGTTGATATCCTCGGAGTGGGTATCGGGCGCCGTGGGGGGCAATTCGCTGCGGGCGAACTTGTTTGCGTCCGTGGCGGGGGCGTTCATGTATTTTGCGACGCTGACGGAAGTCCCGATTCTGCAAGGCCTGATCGGTGCGGGAATGGGTAGAGGCCCCGCCCTGGCGCTGCTGCTGGCAGGACCGGCTCTCTCGTTGCCGAATATGCTGGTCATTCGTAGTGTATTGGGCACTCAGAAGACGCTCGTTTACATTTCCCTCGTGGTGGTCATGGCAACGGTGTCGGGACTTGTTTTCGGAACGTTTTTCGGGTGACATATAAAAGGGAGCAACAGATGAAGACAGTGCAGATTCTCGGGACGGGATGCCCCAGATGCAAGAAACTGGCGGAGCGCGCGGAAGCCGCCGCGAAAGAATTGGGCATCGAGTATGAGATCGAGAAGCTCACGGACATCAACGCGATCATAAAGTTCGGCGTAATGATGACACCGGCGCTTGTGGTGGACGGCGAAGTGAAATCGGTCGGCAAGGTGCCGACCGCCGATGCGATCAAAGACATGCTGAAATAGAGAGAGCGGCAGCGGGAAAAGGCCGAGGGAAGACGGCAGAGCCGGACCAAAAGGAAATATCCACAATGAAAACCAGAACAGGTATCAGGGTTGTGCTGTTGAGTTTTGTGGTTGCGAGCGTAGGGTTCCTGATAGTCGGGGAGTTTCGCAACGACCCCGAGCCAGAGCAACCGTCTGCTTCTGAGCCCGCCAAGCTGACGAATGATCTCTCGAGTTCTGAGACTCACAAGATAGTTGTTTACTATTTCTATGGGAACGTTCGCTGCGCGTCGTGCCGCAAAATCGAGACGTTCAGCCGTGAGGCGGTCGAAGGCGGCTTTCCGGGCGCCCTGAAAGAAGGCAGCATCGAGTGGAAGCTCGTGAACGTCGATGAGCCCGCCAACAAGCATTTCGTCAAGGACTACCAGCTTTACACGAAATCAGTTGTTGTTTCGGAAACGCGCGACGGCAAAGAGGTGAGGTGGAAGAATCTGGACAGGGTGTGGGTGCTGGTCCGAGACAAAGCGGCCTTTGTGGAATACGTGCGTGGTGAGGTGGCCTCCTATATGGGGGAGAAATGATGGGCCCACTGGCATTAGCCGCTGCGACGGCCGTGTGGTTTGGGATTCTGACGTCGGTCAGCCCGTGCCCTCTGGCCACGAATATTGCAGCGATCTGTTTCGTTGGCAAAAGGGTGGATTCCGTTCGCCACGTCTTGCTCGGGGGGCTGCTCTACACGTTGGGCAGAGCCATTACATACATTGCTCTGGGCGCTGTGCTCGTGACAGGCGCGACGTCGGTCCCGGCGGTTTCGACTTTTCTGCAAGAGCATATGAACAAATTGCTGGGGCCGCTGCTGATCATCGTGGGAATGATCCTCGTGGACCTGATCCATGTGAACATCTCGGCTCCGTTGGCCGCCGACAAGCTCCAGAGGCGCGTAGAGAAGAGCGGCATTTGGGGTGCCGGTCTGTTGGGGGTGACTTTTGCCCTTGCGTTTTGCCCGGTCTCGGCGGCGCTTTTCTTTGGGGGCCTAGTCCCTCTGGCTGTACAGTACAAAGCCGCGCTTGTGCTCCCCGGGCTCTATGGGCTGGGTACGGCGCTGCCGGTGATCGTATTCGCCGTCTTGATCGCCGTTAGCACTCAGGCGGTCGGCGCGGTCTTCAAAAAGCTCACGTCCGTTGAGCGCCGGGCCCGATTCCTTACCGGCGTTGTCTTTATATTGATTGGCATCTACTACTCGCTGACATACGTATTTCGAGTGTTGTAGAGTTGTCCGCAATGGCCCAAAAGGAGAAACAGCTATGGATGAGAAGAGCGATCGCGCGTGCAGTGCCGCTTCGAAGCTGATCTTTGCTTGCTCGGGCGCGGTCGACGTTGGCGAGATCGCAGACCGCGTCGCCCGTAAGCTCACTGCCGAAGGTAAGGGCAAGATGTTTTGCACGGCGGGCCTCGGTGGCCGCGTGGGGCCGATCATGAAAACAACTGAAGTGGCGGAAAAAGTTGTTGCGATCGACGGTTGTGCGCTCGACTGCGTGCGACTGTCGCTCGAGCTCGCCGGGTTCACCAACTTTGCGCACGTGAGGGTCACGGATCTCGGGATGGAAAAGGGTAAGTCGCCGGCGACCGACGAGCGCGTGGCGCGAGCTGCGGAGAAAGCCGCCTCGTTGCTTTGACCTGTTGTGCGGTGGCATTCTCCGGCAGAGCGCGGGGCGCATCCCATCACTTCGAGGTTGCCATTGCGACTTCGACGATCCTCTTCGGCCTGTCGTCCGGGGCGGCGCTGGCAACGGTGGTCGGCGTGCTGATAGAAGGTCCCCGTGATGCTGATGTTGGTAAAGATATGCCTGCGGACCAGAGGGTGGTTCGGTGATGCCGCTCAATCATGATAGTCCATTCGGAGTGAAATCGTGCGCAAAACGGTCGCAGTATTTCGCCCTGGGAATCTGAAAGACGATTAACCACGGAGAACACCCTCCGTCGCTGAAGCTATGGCGGACAAGCGGAGAGCACGGAGAGATCTCAGAGAAGGCATTCGCTCACGACTTTCTTCTTAGTGTGCCCCGGATGGGGCTGTGCAGAATTAGTCCATAGCGTGAGCTATGGGAACGCGGCCAACCAAACATGGCCGGAGCCCCGGATGGGGCGACAGAAACTCTCTCAATCCAGCAAATACTTCTTGTCGTAGCGAATCCCGTGTTTCTCGAGCAGACGAACAAACTCTTGCTCAAAGGTCTCATGGCGGTGATGCTCCTCCTGGTCTTCAATGTACTTGACGACCCTTGGGGCCACGGACACGCTCACCGAGAACAGCCCGTATCCCGTTTGCCATGCAAACTTGGTGAAGTCCCTGAAGTTGAGATTAACCCAGCGAGAGGAGTTTGTTTTCACGACGCGTAGCATATCTGCGGCTGATGTGCTGGTCTTCATGTCCGCCAACAGATGAACGTGATCGGCGGTACCGCCAATCTTACGTGCGAAACCGAATTGGTCATTGATGATGGCCGCCATGTAGGAGTACAGACGCTGGCGGAACTCACCTTTGATCACGGGGGCGCGCCCTTTTGTGGAAAAGACAACGTGAACCCATAGGGTAGAATACGTGTGAGACATTTGTGTGAGTCCTTCTGTCGCCACTCCGTGGCTTGTCGTTTCCGCGTATACCTTCCCCACGGCTCACGCCGTGGGCTAATGTTGCGCTGCCCCTTCGGGGCAAAGAATGCGGTCTCTCAACACGGTGCAAGCCCCGGATGGGGCTGAGCAGAATTAGCCCATAGCGTGAGCTATGGGAACGCGGCCAACCAAACATGCCCGGAGCCCCGGATGGGGCGACAGAAAGGCCCTCGACCGGGCAGGACCTTTTCCGCCCCACGGCTCACGCCATTGCGCGTTAGCGGGTCCTCTGCAGGAATTCGGCGGCTTTCCGCACGTTCTCGATGTTGGCGACGAGGAAGACCTTGTCTCCAGAGTTGATCTCTGTGGGCCCTCTCGGGATGTGGAATTCCTCCTGCTCACCCTTAAGGATGCCGGCCAGAACGCACTCGTTCGGAAAGGCTTTGTCCGCAGCGATTTCCTCCACGGTCTTTCCGTCTATGCTCGCGGCTTCCGGAATCTTGAGCACAACTATCGAAGCCTTTCCTCCCTCGAACGTGGCAACCTGATGAATCGACGGCTGCTCGATCTCCAGGGCGACCTGGCGAATGAACATGCCACTGACGTTGTGCGCCCTGTAGACGCCGGCCAGTTTATACGCGCTCTCGTATTGTGGGCTCCTCATTCGTACTATGACTCTGGGGACTTCGAAGCTGCGGGCGAGAACGGCGAACGCAAGGTTCCCTGCGTCGTTGCGCAACGCGCCCACGGCGACTTCGGCTTTTCTGAGCCCGGCATCTTCCAGAGTTCCGATGCTCGTGGCTGATCCGTTTATGGCCAATGCGCCTACTTTGGAGGCGATCTGCTCGCAGACGGCCATGTCGCGCTCGATTACTACTACGTCGTGCCGAGCATCAACGAGCCTTCGGGCCAGGCCCCGTCCGAACAATCCTCCGCCGGCTATTACGATGTACATTTTCCGTCCCCTATCGCCACGGGTTCATCAACGAAATATGGTTTCTGGTTGGTGTGCGACATCTCCGCTCAGTCGCACAGTCGCTCAGTCGTTCAGTCATCAGTCCAAAGTCCGAAGTCTGGAGGCTTCATTCATCCTTCCGCCTTCCGCCTTCATCCTTCTCTTCATCTGCCGCCCCCCTGCGGGGGCTCTACTGTGTGGGGCGATCGTTTTCCACGGACTTACGCCCGTGGCTACAGACTATCGCCCTCCGGGCTAAGAGAACGCCAAACACGGGCATGTCGGCCACCGCAAGCACAATAGCCAATGGCGTGGAATTAAGGCGTCCGCGTCGTTGTAGGGGCCGGCTGAGCGAGTCTTCGAGCGAATTGCCTGCCCTCTGAATGCCTCAATTTCAAGCCATTCAGCACAATACCTGCCCGCCGCAAGGCTTCCGTAGGCGGGTCCGGGTTGCCATGCCGTCCGCGGGAACTATAGTGTCTTGATGCACCCTATCGCCACGCCTTGCGACTGAACAGTAACAGTACAGGCAGGATCTCGAGCCTGCCTGCCAGCATTCCTACGATGTATGTCAGTTTTATGACCGGGTGCAACTGCGTCATCCGCTCAACAGAAATGTAACACGGGCCGATGTTTCCCAGAGCGGAAAACATCCCCGAGGCGGCGTCCATGGCCGGCAGATCAGACAGCAACGCGGTTATGCCGCTGCCGCAGACCAGCAGAAACATCCACGCAAAGAAGAGAGCAGAGACCCGGCGCACTTCTTCTGTTTCGACCGGGTCGCCGTCAACGAGGACCAGATTCACCGATGAGCGTCCGTGCACGATCCGCCCGATCTGCCTGTTCACCATCTTGAGGAGCACGCCCACCCTGAGCACCTTGAGGCCGCCTCCCGTGGAACCGACACACCCGCCGATCACCATGAGGATTAGGAAGACCTGTTTCGCGAGCGCGGGGAAGTAACCGGCGGCAATGTCCTTGGTGACAAAGCCGGTGGTGGTCAGAATCGACACCACCTGAAAAAGTGAATCGCGCCCCGTCTCAGAGGGGTTGTTGAGGCCGAACCTGACAACGTGATCTATTCCCACAAGGAGGGTGCTTCCGCCCAGGATAAGCCAGAAGAGCTTCATTTCCGTATTGTCCCACAGGCCTTTGATCTGGCCGGTCAAAACGCGATAGTGCACGATGAAGCTGATGCCGCCGAGCAGCATCGCGAAGATGAGCGTGTATTCGATCGCGACGAAATGGGGGTAGCCTGCGTTGCGGTAGTAGGCTATGCTGGCATCATGGGGCGAGTATCCTCCCGTGGCGAGCGCCGTAAGAGCATGGGCGATGGCGTCGAAGATACTCATCCCTTCCAGGGCGAGCAGCAAAGCGGTCAGAAGCGTGAAAGCCGCGTAGATCCCCCAGAGTATCTTGAGGGTGTGGAAGAGGCCGGGCGCCGGGCGCTTTGAAGCAATCTTGTGGCTTTCGGCGCTGAAGAGCTGGTGAGCCGTGCCGCCCGCATACGCCACGGTCAGGAAGAAGCTCAGTATCCCCAAGCCACCCAGCCATTGTGTGAGCGACCGCCAGAAGATGATGCTCCGCGGCATGGCATCGAGGCCCTGCAGCATTGTGATCCCGGTAGTCGTGAATCCGCTGACGGCCTCGAAGTAGGCGTCGAGGAAGCTTACGTCGAGACCCATCCAGAACGGCACGGCTCCGACGGCCGAAACGCAGATCCAGGCAAGCGAGCACACCAGCATCGAGCCGCTGCTCGTCAGCGGCCTCAACGGCCCGAACTTCTTCTTGGCGGCAAATCCCAAGGCGCATGCGGCCAGGGCGGGCAGAAGGAAGCATAAGGGAGACACTTCGTTCCCCCCCGGCCCCGGATAGCACAGCATCACAAGGAGCGGGATCAGAAGAACGAATCCGGAGATCTGAAAAAGCGCACCCAGATAGCCCAGGATGGCCGTCAGAGAGAGCAGCCTATTCCGCATGGGATCCTTTCATGCCAACAGGCCGACCCGACACGACAGCCACAAGAGATGGCCGCCGGCGTGAACCGCAATTGCCGCGGCAGGGATTCATCGGGAAGTCACTTGCGACATCATACCCTGCATGCGAAAATGTTTCCACGAAAATCTGTGGCGGGACAATGGAGGGATGTGATAAGGAATGTTGGTTCAAGCCTTCGCGTCGTTGGCTGTGCTGGGGGAAACCTTTCTGAAGAAAGGCTTTCCCCCAGACCCCTTTCCAAAGACTTTTTGGCTGCCGTGCCGGCAGGAGCCAGCACGGCTGGCACGCCTGTAACAACCAAGAAGTGGGGGGTGTGAAGGGAAAATTATGCCCCGAAGGGGCAGCGCAACATTAGCCCACGGCGTCAGCCGTGGGGCGAGGTACACGCCGAAACGACAAGCCACGGCGTGGCGACAGAAGCACCTAAACCCCAACGGGCATCATAGTCGAATCACCAGTTCTCGGCCAGAAGTTCAAAGTGCGCCTGGGGGTGCGCGCAAGCCGGGCACGCGCAGGGCGCTTCGGTACCCTCGTGCAGGTAACCGCAGTTGAGGCAGCGCCACACGACGGGCTTGTCCTTCTTGAAGACCGTCCCGGCCTCGATGTTGGCGAGGAGCCCGAGGTAGCGCTTTTCGTGCTGTTTTTCGGCCACGGCGATCGACTCGAATATGCCTGCGATCTCGTCAAGACCTTCTTCCCGGGCAACCTTGGCAAACGACGGGTACATCTGGGTCCACTCGTAGTTCTCGCCGCCGGCAGAGGCTTTGAGGTTCTCGGCGGTGTTGCCGATCACGCCCGCGGGGAATGCAGCCTGGATCTCGACCTCGCCGCCCTCGAGCTGCTTGAAGAGGCGCTTTGCGTGCTCCTTTTCCTGGTTGGCCGTCTCCTCGAAAACATGGGAGATCTGCATGAAGCCGTCCTTCTTGGCCTGGCTTGCAAAATAAGTGTAGCGGTTGCGAGCCTGAGACTCGCCCGCGAACGCCGTCAGCAGATTCTTTTCCGTCTTCGAACCTTTCAAGTCCATTGTCGTTTTCCTTTCTTTCTATGACCTCAACGCTTGCTTCACCCGTTATCGGCTTTACACTCAGGACACACCCCGAGGAATTCGACGCTATGCCCGAGGACCTCGTAATTGGTCTGCTTACGAAGACTTTGCTCGATATCGGGCAGGGGAGCGACCGGCACATCGTCGACCCGCCCGCACCGAACACACCGGATATGGTAATGCGCGTGGCAGTTCGCATCGAACCGCATGTGCGAGCCGCCCGGCGCGAGTTTCTGTATCGCGCCCGTTTCCGACAGCACCTCGAGATTGCGGTAAACGGTCCCTAAGCTGATTCGGGGAAGCCGTCGCCTGACCATCTTGTAAACCTCGTCGGCCGTCGGGTGCGACGTAACCTTCGCAATCTCTTCAAGAATCGCCCGCCGCTGCCGGGTCAAACGGTATTGTTTCGGTAGCACCACGGCCCTCCGTTAGCCACTAATAGTTATCATTATCAATCATACCTGAGCCGGATCAAATGTCAAGGCAAATCTCCGGAACAAAGAAAGTTGGCGCCGATTCACGGAAACCATAATACTGTGTCGCACCCAGCCCGTGGCGCGGGTGGGAGCCGCAACGGCGTTTCATGGTGCAGTGATCCAACAGCCGTTCGTCAGGGCCGAGCGTGAAGAAATCACGGTCCGGCGCACGGCAAGAACAACCGGGGAGAAAACTATGAGTAAAGAAACTTCGGTAGAAACGGGAGAAGTGGGCGTGCAGGTCGAGCAGATCCAGCTCGGGGCGAACTTGGCAATTCCCGAAGGAGCCGCCGCCATCGTGGTGTTTGCCCATGGCAGCGGGAGCAGCCGGTTCAGCCCGCGCAATCGCGCCGTGGCCCACACGCTGAACGAAGGCGCCCTGGCCACGCTGCTTCTGGACCTTCTGAGCATGGACGAGCAGAAGATCGACGAGCAGACCCGGCACCTGCGCTTTGATATCCCGCTGCTGGCCGAGCGGCTGGTCGGGGCGATCGATTGGGTGCGCGAGCAACCCGAGACGCGTGACCTGAAGATCGGGCTGTTCGGCGCGAGCACAGGCGCTGCGGCGGCGCTGGTCGCTGCCACTCATCGCCCCGAGGCGGTGGGAGCGGTGGTCTCGCGTGGCGGACGGCCCGACCTCGCGGGCGCTTGCCTGCCGGACGTCAGGGCGCCGGTATTGCTCATCGTCGGTGGGAATGACGCCCCCGTCATTGAGATGAATCAGCAGGCCGCCAGGCAACTGAAAGCCGAAAACCGCCTGACAATCGTCCCCGGGGCGACTCACTTGTTCGAAGAGCCCGGCAAGCTGGAAGAAGTGGCGGCGCTCGCCCGGGAGTGGTTTGAGGAGCACATCGGCGCCGCCGGCTGACCGTCACCGGCCTTCGATTGTGGAGCCCATCCAAGAGACCCTGTTGGCATTTGCCTGCAAGGGCGCCAGGGAGAACGCACCTTCTTCGCCCCGTGGGAATCTTCTCGCCGGTTCTTCGCGGCGCATCATCACGCGCGCATTTTCCACGGCAACACTTGTAAAAACTCGGCAGATATTATATACTTTCGGGGGTCGTGCCGCGCCAACGCGCTTGGCCCGAGTTGCAACCGATCACACGAACGAGGCCCACCCACATGGAAACGCAGCAAAGCATTGAAGCGCTCGTCGAGCGTGTTCTCCCTAAGATCGTGAGAATCAGGCAGGCCATTCATCAGAACCCCGAACTGGCCCTGCAGGAGCACGTCACGTCGGCGCTGATCAGGGCGACCCTCGGGTCCGCCGGGGTGCGCACCCTTAAGCCGTTTCTGAGAACCGACGTGGTTGCCATGATGACCGGCCGAGGGGAAGGAAGAAACGTCACCTTGCGGGCGGACACCGACGCCCTGCCTCTGCAGGAGAAGACGGGCCTTCCTTATCAGTCGAACAGGGATGGCATAATGCACGCCTGCGGGCACGACGGGCACACAGCGGCGGTGCTGGGTGCAGCCTTGGTGCTGAACGGCCTCAAGGATCATTTCGACGGGTCCGTTCGTTTCGTCTTTCAACCGGGCGAAGAGGTGATGGCAGCGGGCAGGGACCTCGTGGAAAAAGGCGCCCTGCTCGACCCGACGCCCTCCGCCGTCCTTGCCCTGCACGCGTGGAGCGGCCTGCCGGAGGGAGCGATTGCGTCCAAGCCCGGGATCATGATGGCAGCGGCCGATTTCTTTCAGGTCACGATCTTGGGAAAAGGAGCGCACGGGTCAATGCCCGAGGTGTCGATCGACCCCATCCTCGGCGCGGCGCGGGTCGTGGAAGCCCTGCAGTCCGTGGCCTCACGCAGGGTGAGCGCACTGGAGCCGGTCGTCATCAGCGTGTGCCGTGTGTGCGGCGGGACCAACAGCAACATCATCCCCGACACCGCCGAACTGGAGGGCACCACCCGTTATCTCGACCCCGAGACCGGAAAAGAGATCCCGGCGCTCATGGAGCAGGCGATCAGGGGTGCGTGCGACACCATCGGCGCGTCCTACGAGTTTTCCTATGCCAAGAAGTACATCCCCACCATCAATGATGAAGAGGTCGTGGCGGTGGGAAGAAAAGTGACGCAAAAAGTGCTTGGCCCCGCGAGCTGGATAGAGTTGGACAGGCCCGCCATGGGCGGTGAGGATTTTTCGTTCTACATAACCGAGTACCCCGGCGCTATGTTCCGCCTCGGCATGGGCGAGGCCAGCCCCGCCCTGCACACGCCTCGTTTCGACTTCAACGATAACGCCCTGAAACCCGCGGTCATGTTCCTCGTCTCGGCCACCATGGAATTCCTGAGGCGATAGGATAGGGTACGATCAAAGATTCTGGTCTTTCTTGTGTTCTCACGGTTGAGGCGGTGTGCGTGCACGGCGTCACAGCGGCTGTTTGAACCGTTTTAAGCGACGATGGTGGGAGGGAAACTCTTTGAAAAGAGCTTCCCCCCACACCCCCCTTCAGAAACTTTTTGACTGCTACAGCCGTGCCGGCTCCTGCCGGCACGGCAGCCTAAAAGTCTTTGGAAAGGGGTCTGGGGGAAAACCTTTCTTCAGAAAGGTTTCCCCCAGCACAAACGACAAGACTAAGGCTTGAACCAAGATTCCTTATCGCATCCATAGGATAAGACACAACAGATTCCGCTTGATTTGCACACGTCGGATGGCGTATGATCTGATGCCCCGGATTCGCCCGGCATTGAGCGCGGTTGTCACGGAGATGTTGAGATAATGACGAGTATAAAAAACAAGTGTACCGGTCGGCCCGGCGCGATGCGTTTGGTCGCGCTGTGCCTTATGCTGCTGTTGGTGCGCGCCGCGGCGGGGGAAACGAAAGACAGCCCACCCAAGGCAGGGCCGTTTCTGCGGATCACGGCGCTCGAACCGGCGCCGGATGGCATTGTGTTTCGTGTTGGCTGGGCGCACCCGTATCTGCCCGAGGGCGGCCACGGCCCGGCGGCGGCCGGGCACCTGTCTCGGGTTTACACGCCCCCCCCTCCTCCACCTCCTCCACCTCCCCCGCCGAAGAAAGAAGAGCCGCCAAAAGTAGAACTGTTGGGTGCCGGAGCCGAGCTGTCGAAGCTGCCCGGCCTCGACTTTGGGGCGGAAGACGGCGATGACGATCCGGTCATGGAAGATCTGCGGCTGAAGACGGAAGATCCGTTGGACGAAGAGGAACCAGCCGTAGTAGAAGAACCCATCGTCGAGGAGGAACCGCCGCACGAAGAGAAACCCCGGCCCAAGCCGCCGCACCCAGCAGTAATGCAATTCAGTCACCCGTCTTACCTGTGGAAGAAGACAGAGGCATTGCAGGCGGAGAATCTCCTGAAGGCGGGAGAGCCCTCGGTGCTTTTCGATATGGCGCCCATAGTGCCGAAGCCGGCCGCGCCGAGCTTGAAGGGACCATCGCCCGACGACGCGATACTGCTGTACGTGAGGGCATTCGCCGGCCCCGGACTCGCAGCGCAATCTCTGAAGATCAGGCTGGAACTTCTCCTCGACGAGGATGCCGACAAGCCGGCGACCACTCTCGAAACAAAAAGCGGCCTGACGGGGATCACGCTGACCGCGCCGAACAGCCAGGCGCCGCGCTTCGAGAACGAGCGGATGCTGCGGGAACGATGGTACGCGGAGACACAGCAGATCATCGAGGATCGCACGGGCCGCGAATTCTTCGCCTCGACGGCCGGCAAACGCCGAGCCAAGGGAACGCGCGAAGATCCGTTTGACCTGAATACAGCGCTGTTGTCGCCGGATATCATCAGCCCGGGCGACAGGCTCTGGCTGCTGGGCGGCACCTACGAGGCACCCGGGCACAAGGAGGGCGCTCTTCCCTCGCTGGTCAGGCATGCGCAGCCGCCGCCGGACCCGGACCTCGATAAGAAGGCAGCCGCGGGCAATGTCGGAGTCGTGGACGACGCCGACCTGTTTGACGAGCCATTGGAAGACCTGCTGCAAGACACGGGCTTGAAGAAGCAGGAGAAGCCGAAACGGCCGACAACGGTCACCAGGCACTACTTCACCTCGATCCTGACCGGCACGCGGGAGCGTCCGGTTATTGTGAGGGCGTATCCCGGCGAGAGCGTAACGATCCACGGCGGGTTGAAGATCAAGGGCGGGTTCACCTGGTACTGGGGCTTTGAGATCACCGAGCCCGAAGAGCGGGCCAATTCGCGGGACGTGGGCAGTCACCTCACAGTGTACGCGCCCGGAATACGCCTGATCAACCTCGACCTCCACGGTGGCAACGCCGGGGTGACCATGGGAGGGTCGCTTTACGACTGGGAGATGTACGGCTGTATCATGCATGACTTCGGATACTGGCCGGAGGTTCCACCCTACGCCGAGAATTTTTCTCCGGGGAGAGGGCTCACGATGGAGAGCCGCTACGCCGTGAAAAGAATCAGCGACAACATCGTTTTTCGCGGGTTCGGCCACAGTTTCTACGGCCCCGCCGCAGACTATCTGTGCAGCATTCACATGGAAGGCAATATGATCTTCGGCGCCGGGATGAAGCACGACGACTACGCCACGGCGAACGTTTACTTCGGCTGGCATTATGCTTCCTATCGCATTTTTCTCGTGGACAATGTGTTTTACCATCCGTCGGCAAAATCGGAGAACGTGCGGAGCGTCGGCTTCAACTTCTGGCGAGTCAGCGGGGAATTCGTGATGCGCGGCAACATCTTCTCCGGCGGCAACCCGCCGCTTGTTCTCGGCGTGGTGAACTCGCTCAACATGACCGGCAACGTGTTTCGGTCGACCGGGCCGTTCCTGAGGATCGAATCGCAATTGCTCAGAGACGGTGCCGAGTGGGACAACAACACGTACGTTTGCCTGAATGACGAATCGGGCCGGCCGGATACGAAGCGCTTTCAGTTCGAAAACAGCCGCCGCGATCTTGCGTCATGGCGCGCGATGATGCGTGTCGACGCCAACAGCCGCCTGCTCGAAGGCAAAGATATTGATACGCGTGTGATCGTGCGACCAAATCTTTACGAGCGCGGCCGCGCGCACGTGGCCGTGATTCCCTGGGGCAAGAAACAGTCCGTGCCCGCCGACCTGTCGGCCGCTCTCAAGAAGGGCGATCGCTTTGCAGTTTACAATGTGCAGAATCTCGACAAGCCCGTAGTCGAGGGGAAGTTTGACGGGAAGGCGGTGTCGCTGCCGCGCGGCAACACGCCCCTGGCACCCGATTTCGACGCATACCTCGTCGTCCCCGTCAACTAAGAGAGCAGGAAACACAACATGGATTTGAGACCTTCGTTGGAACTCGCGGGCCACAACCTGATAAACATGCTGGACCCCAGGCATCAGTACATGCCTTTCACGAAGATCGACATCAACAGTGAACTTTGCGGGTGGGCGCTGCTCAGCGGCACGGGGCACAATATCGGGCGCTGGTGGGATGCAATGCTGCGGCTGGAGGAAGCGACCGGGTTCGTCATTCCCCCCGACATCGAAGCAGCGATGCTTACTAATATCCACCTGTTCTACGACAACCCGGATCACCTGCTGCTTTATCCGTGGGACGACAATAGGTATCCGCAGGTCTTCGCCCGGTTCCTCATCGATCATCATTCCATGAGGGAAGGCCTGCTGACTCTCGCCGCTCTGGCTCGAATTCGCAACAGCCGGTGGGCCGCCGACAAAGGGCACAAGATGCTCGAAACCATGCGGAGCATCGCAAGCGACCACATTGGCACGTGGGACGTATCGCACCTCGCCAGGTACAAGGTGATGGAAGAAAAGCCCGGCGGGCCGTGCTCGCATTCGACGCTGGACACCGGTCGCTGCATCGAAGGCTTGTGCTTCTTCTACGAGGCAACGGGCGATTCCCTCGCGCTCGAACTGGCCGATCTGTTCGCCCGGATCCACATGGAACACTCCACCCGACCGGACGGCGAGTACGTTGCAAGTTTCCTCACGAATCACGCTCATTCATACCTCGGCACGCTCAGGGGGCTGGTGTTCTTCGGCGAGCTTACGAATCAGCATGAATACATAGACACCGCCGCCGCAACGTATCGCAAGGCCGTCCGCAGAATGGTGAAGGAGTCGGGCTATATCTGTCACGACATCGACAAGGAAACAGGTGGCGACCCTGCTTCCGCCGGCGACGCAGCCGAGATTGCACTGTGGCTGTCGCGAAATGGCCACACCGACCTCCTCGACGACGTCGAGCGTATCACGAGAGCACGGCTGGTGCCTTCGCAACTTACCGAATGCCCGCCTCTGGGACGGTGGGAGCTTGAGAAGACGGAAGACGGCAAGTCGTGCAGTTATATCAACGTCGTATCGAGGGCCCCGAAAACGGTGCCCGTGGAGAGGGTGCTCTATCCCGACAACATGCACGAGCTTGCGATCGGCGGATGGGCCATTCACGCCGAGGTGCACGGCGGCAACCGCTCCGTAACGGACGTTACCGCCGCCACGCTGCAGTGCCTGTGCGACATCTACAACCATATCGTTACGCGGACGGATTCGGGCCTGCACGTCAACTTCCACCTCGACCACGAAGACAACCAGATCAAGGTGACGTCGAAGCGAGAGAAGGAAGCAACGGTGACGGTCGTCGCGAAGACGCGCGAAAACGTCTTCGTTCGCATTCCGGGGTGGACGCCGCCGGAATCGGTGCGCGTCACGGTCGACGGCGCCCCGCTCGCGCCCACGATGCTGGGGCCGTTTGCCTGCGTGCCCGAGCGCCTGCTCCCGGGGGAAATCGTGCTCACTTACGCGCTGCCTTCTCGCAAAGTGAAAGAAAAGACCGACGGCGTCGATTATGAATTCACATGGCGAGGCGACGAGATCACCGGCATAAACCCGAACGCCAGCTTTCTGCCGTTCTATCCAACGGCCGAATGAACCGAGGGGCTTTTGATGACGGCGAATATCTCTTCCAGGGAACGGACACTCGCGGCGGTCAATCACCAGGAGGCCGACCGGGTGCCCATCCACTTCCGCGGGGTGGCGCCGTTCGACCACCTGTGGAATGGCGAGCACGAGCGCGTGGATGTGCTCCTGAGTATGGGAGCCGACGCATACGTCAACATCGCCATCGAACCGCGCATCCATCCCGACGTGACCGTGCACGACTGGTTCAACGAGGAAAGCGACCCCGAATATCGGCTGGCCAGCCGCGAGTACACTACGCCCGCCGGAACACTCCGCGCCGTAATGCGATGCACCGACGACTGCACCTACGAAGGCGGTGTGCCGCTGGCCTCCGACCACAACATCTCGCGCGGAGTGGAATTCCTCGTCAAGGGCCGCGACGATCTGCCCAAGCTCGCCTATCTCCTCCAGGAGCCGAGCAAGGACGACATCGCTGCTTTCCGCGAGCAAGCTCGAAGGCAAAAGGAATTCGCCGACGACAGGGGAATTGTGGTGATTGCCTCCGGCGGCCCCGCCGGCGATATGGCCTTCTGGCTCTGCGGCCCCAATCTCTACTACCTGGTGCATGATGATCCCGAGTTTGCCCAGACGCTGATGGACATGATACAGATCATCGACCTCAAGTGCATGCAGATCATGCTGGAGGAGGCGCCGGACATTGTTTACACGAGGGGCTGCTACGAAACGGCGCCGATGTGGTCGCCGCAACTCCACGACATGCTCTTCGCGCCAAGGCTGAGGGAAAGGGCGGGGCTTGTCCACCAGGCCGGGGGCAAGCTCAGTTATTTCAGCTCGGGGAACTTCGTGCCCCACGTCGACGCCCTCCTCGACACAGGCGCGGACATCATAGACGCCGTTCGGCCGGACCACGGTGCAAACAACATGCGAGTGCTGAAGGAGCGCATAGGCGACCGCATCTGCCTGTGGGGCGGGATAAACCCCGAAGTGAGCATTGCACAGCCCACATGCGAGCAAACGCGCCGCGACGTCGCCGACGTCATCCTCGCGGCCGCGACCGGAGGCGGATTCGTGCTGTCGACCGGCGGCAGTATCTGCGATGCCGATTGCTACGACAACACGGTAGCCTTCATCGAAGCGGCGCGTGAATTTGGAACGTACCCCATCGACGCCCCCCGGCTCGAGGCTGTGATACAGTCGTGAAAGGAAGCGCTATGACCCCAACCAAAGACTCCGAACCGAAAGAAGCGCCGGTCTTCACACAGACGGGCAAAGCATCGTACCCCGAGATGGATCAGTGGAGGCAGGTGGGCGAGGAAGAAGCCAAGGTTGCGTACGAAATGACCCTGCGCAACGAGCTCTCCGGCGGCACGCCCACGGTGCGGGAGTTCGAAAAGACCTGGCGCGAATGGGTCGGCACGCGCTACGCGATAAGCGTGATCAACGGCACAGCGGCGCTTTACAGCGCCTTCTTCGGCCTGGGAGTGGGGCCGGGCGACGAGGTGATCTGCCCGACTTATACCTGGATTTGCTCGTTTTCCGGTGCGCTCATGTTGGGGGCGCGCCCGGTTTTCTGCGAGAGCGATCCCGAGAGCATGATGCTCGACCCGGATGACGTCCGCCGCCGCATAACCGACAAGACCCGCGCCATTATCGCTGTGCACCTGTGGGGAAACGTGTGCGACATGGACTCGCTCATGAAAGTCAGCGAAGAAACCGGCGTCCCCGTCGTTGAAGACTGCTCCCACGCGCACGGCGCCAGTTATAAGGGACGCCCTGTCGGCACCATCGGACACGTCGGCTGCTGGAGCCTCCAGGGCAGCAAGCCCGTGAGCGCGGGCGAAGGCGGCGTGATCGCCACCAACGACACCGAGGTCTTCGAGCGCGCCTGCCTGCTGGGGCAGGTCAATCGGATGGGCGGCGTCGATCTGGTCACTGAGCGATACGCCAAGTTCCAGCCGTTGGGAACCGGCATGAAGCTTCGGGCGCATCCGCTGGGCATCGGCATCGCGCAAGTGCAGTTGAAGAAGCTCCACAAGCTCAACGCAAACCGTTCGGCAGTCATCGAGGAAGTCGAGGCGGGCCTGGGCGACATACCCGGCGTGGAGCCCGTGAAAGTGTACGAAGGTGTCAAGCGGGGCGGCTTCTACGGATTCCCGTTTCTTTACGCGCCTGAAGAACTGGGCGGTCTGAGCATCGAAGAATTCATCAACGAATTGAAGGCCGAAGGCCTGCCCGCAGGGAGCAGCCCCTATCCCATGCTGCACCGCGTGCCGCTCTTCGCCGAAGGTTTCGACCTCTTCACGCGAAACCGCGGCCCCCTGTGCGGCGACTACAAAGGTTACAAAGAAGGCGACTTCCCCGTGACGGAAGAAATGACCCGACGGCTTCTGTTCCTGCCCGTGCTCAGCGATCCCCTGCCCGGCGCCGCAGCCAAGGTGCTGGAGGTGCTCCGCAAGGTGGCCGGGCGCGTGCAGTCATGAAGAACTCAAGGCGGCTCCAACCCATAGTGGATCGGCAATAAGCCGCCGTGTGTCCTCTCGACGTTACTTGTGCAAGGCTGAGGAAAATGCCATGGAATTGCTATTTGAATCACGTCTCGATGTAAAATGGAAGTCCGGCAAGGTCAACGTAGTCCAGGGGCGCGCCGAGATCGACCCCGAGCCGGTCCTGGTTGGCGACTCGCCTGTCGACGGCGCGAGCGTCTCGATCTATGGGTCGGTCCTTCGCGACGGCGGCCGGTTCCGCATGTGGTACCAGGCATATCCGAAGGACTGGGACAGGGGGAGTAATTCGGCCTGGGTCTGCTACGCCGAGTCGGACAACGGCCTCGACTGGAAGAAGCCCGCGTTGGGCATCGTCGATTACGGCGGCGGCCCGAGCAACCTGTGCAACCTGGGCGTGCACTCGCCTTCGGTCTTCATAGACCCTGAAGCTCCGCCATCGCACCGTTATCGCGCGACGGGCTGTGTCGATCCCGGCAAGCCGGGCAATCATGCCGGCCTCGAGAAATCGGGCTATTACACCTTCCATTCTGCGGATGGCCTGCACTGGGAGGCGGATGATTCGGCACCTACATGGGACAGCGTGGACGTTATCACCAGCGTTTATCATCCCTGGCAGCAGCGCGGCATCGTGGCGATGAAATTCAACCCAATGGTGCGCGGCTTCATGCGGCGAGTAATCTACAACGCCGAGTTGCGCGATGGCCGGTGGTCGCCGGCCCATCCCGCGCTCATCCCCGATGAATTCGACGACGTATGCGCCATCGCACGAGGCTACTCCACCGGCGACTACTACGGAATGGGCATGCTGCCGGCGGGCTCGGGTACGGCTGGCATGATCTGGCAGTTCAGGCATCGACTGCCTCGAGCGCCCCTGGCGTCAGGACAGTTCGGAAACGTCGACATATCCCTCGCCTACCAGTCTGGGCCGCGGGCTTGTTGGGAGCACCAGTCGGGTCGTTCGGACTTCATCTCCAGCGCATCCCAGCATTGGACACGCGGCGGCATCTACTCCGCTTCGTGCCCCGTTGAGGTGGGCGACGAGCACTGGCTCTACATCACCGGATCGTCGCATTCCCATGCGTGGAGTCGCGGCGCAGATGGCGAGAGAATCGAGAAAGCAGCGGAGGAGGCAGTTGAGGAGGGCCACTCCCGAATCGGCCTGGCGCGTTGGCCCAAGTGGCGGCTCTTCGGTTTCGAAGCCGATCCCGAAGGCGATCTTACGTTCGAAGCGCAAGCGCCAAACGTCCCCAGCGACCTCTACCTTAATTACAAGTGCGAGCCGGGCGGCCACATCGACATGCACATCACTGACAACAAAGGCGGCCACTTCTTCGACAGGGCGAAGACCCTCACGGGCGATGGCACGGAGACGAAAGTGGTATGGGAGAACAACGCCCTGCATGGGCCCGCCGTGGGGCAGACGTTGTGGATGCAGCTCAATCTGTACCGCGCCGGCGTGTACGCCTACGAACTGCGGCCGGTGTAGCGAGTTAATCCACCCCCCAGACGCAATCGCAGGCGGAGGCAGAAATCGGGACCGAAAGGATTCAAAGATGAGAGTTGAACTGCGCGACAGCCTGGAATTCCTGTTTCCCGACTCCGTCGTGAGCAAGAAGCCGTGCCGCTCGACGGCGCTGGATGTCGCCCGCGCGGGGACCGTTGCAATACACGTCCTCCTCAACGACCTGGACGAAGGGGAGGCGATTCGCGTTTCTATCCGTGACGCGCGGGGCGCCGTTGCCCGTTCGGCCAAATGGTTCCGCCTGGTGGATGTGCCCGTTGAGGCCAACACCGGCCCGGTCGGATTCGCTGAGAAGAAAGGCGAACACAACCCGTATGTCATCCGTCGGGCGCCGTTTCGCGTGTACGACGTCATGGCGCCGGCATCGGCGACGATCCGTGCCACCGCGGCCACTATGGCCCTGCGTCTGCATCTTCCCGTACCGGCGAATGCTCGCCCGGGAGAGCGCACCTATACGCTGCAGGTCAGACACAAGCGCGACCAACAAGACCTCTCGGTCTCAGTGCAGGTGCACAAGGCGGTGATCCCGCCGGTCGGGCGCGATAGCTGGCCCTACACCAATTGGTTCAACTACGATGCCATGGCAAGGCGCCACGGGCACAAGCCATGGAGCGAAGGCCACTGGCGCGTGATACGCAAGAACGGCGAGCTGATGGCACGCGGACGGCAGAATATGTTTCGGATCCCATTGAGCGAGATCTTCACCAAGACCGCCAGGGGCCCCGCGCTCAATCGTGAGCGGCTGCGCAGGATCGTCAAGACATTCACGAAGGCCGGCCTCTATTACATCGAAGGTGGCCACGTGGGCGGGCGGAGCGGGGGCGAATGGGGAGCGTCGACGTTCGACCTCGGGCTGGGCTCCAGGCTCCGGGCGACGTCCGCCGAAGGCAACGCTTTCCTCGCCGGAATCCTCGGACAACTGATGGAGGAGATCGAGCGGAACGGATGGCGCGACCGCTGGATACAGCACGTGGTGGACGAACCATCTGCCCGCAACGCAGTCGACTATCGCATCCTCGTCGGCATGGTCCGAAAATACATGCCCGGAATTCCCATCCTCGACGCGACAATGAACACTGATCTGGCGGGATCGGTCGATATCTGGTGCCCGCAGTGTCAGGAATACCAGCGCCATCGAGAAAAGCTCGAGGCACAGCGGGTCACCGGCGACAAGATCTGGTTCTACACCTGCTGCTTCCCGGGCGGGCCGTGGCTCAATCGTTTCCTTGATCAGGAACTCCTGCGGCCGCTGCTCTTCGGCTGGGCCGGAGTGTTGTACGGCCTCGACGGCTATCTGCACTATGGCCTCAACCATTATTTGAGCGATCAGCATCCGTTCGAGAAAACACTCGTGAAGGCAGGCAAAGACAACTGGCTGCCGCCGGGCGATGGACACGTCATCTACCCGGGGCCGAAGGAACCGTGGTCGGGCCTGAGATTCGAGGCGCAGCGAGAGGGAACCGAAGACCTCGAACTCCTGCGCCTCCTGCAAGAGCGCGATCCCAAGCGCGCCCGCTCGATCGTGCGCCGGGTGATTCGGGCTTTCGACGATTATACCAAGGACGTGAAAGTGTTGCGCCGGGCTCGGCGCGATCTCCTGAAGGCGCTGTGAGCTGCGAGCCTGATGCAGGGCGGCGACATGCAGAAAAGAACAAACGAAAATGACACGCCACGGAGGCTTGTCCGGCGAGCGATAGAGTTTCAGCGCCCGGCTCGGGTGCCGGTGTGGTTTTTCAATCGCGATCATATGCGCGGCGACATCCTCGCGTATCCTCTCTGCATGTCTGACGGAGCACGCAGCGAGTGGGGATACGAAATGGTGACCCTCGACGACGGCACGATGGGCCAGCCGAGCGACCCCGTGATCCCCTCATGGGATGCCCTCGACGGTTTCGTCTTTCCAGAGCTTCGGCCCGAGATGCGGATGGAAGGCGTGAGCGAGTTCCTTGCCCAGGCCGGCGACCGGTATCGACTCGGCACGCTGGGCATCAGTGGCTTCAACCTCTACACATTTCTGCGCGGCTTTGCAAACAGCATGGTGGATTTTCTGTCCGATGCCAGGCGTTCCGGGCAGCTTCTCGACAGAATCTTCGCATTCGAGTGCAAGCTTTTTACGCTTGCTGCCCAGCATGGGCTCGACGGCGTTCACCTGAGCGATGACTGGGGATCGCAAGACGGTCTGCTGATTTCCCCCGAGCTTTGGCGCGAGATGTTCCGCCGGCGCTACGAGGCGCAGGTTGCCCACGCTCACCGGCTGGGGCTGCACGTGTGGTTCCATTGCTGCGGCAACATTCTGGCGATAGTGAAGGATCTGCACCAGATCGGCGTGGACGTTTTGAACATCTCCCAGCCCAACGTCGTGGACATCCCTCGCGTCGGCCGCGATCTGCGCGGCCGCCAGTGCTTTATGGTACCGATCAGTTATCAGACCGTATCGATCTCAGGGACGCCTGCCGACATCCGGCGCGAGGCAAAGCGGCTGTATGAGTGCCTCGGCTCCGAGGAGGGCGGCTTCATCGGCTACGTGGAAGATTATGCGTGCATGGGGATGTCCGAGGAAAACTACCAGGCATGCGCACGTGCGTTTCTTCATCTTCAGAACAAAGATAATGGCGGAAGGACAAAATGACAACGCAAACCCATACCTTCTACATCGCGCCGAATGGTGACGACCGCAATCCCGGCACAGAAGCAGAGCCGTTCGCGTCGTTTCATCGTGCCCGTGATGCTGTCCGCGAATTCAGGCAGAAGAACGGCGGCGCGGTCACAGTGCTCGCGCGGGAAGGGACGTATTACTTTCCCGAGCCGCTCGTTCTCGGGCCGGAAGATTCCGGAACCGAAGACCACCCGATCACCTACGCAGCGTATCCGGGGGCGAAACCTGTTCTCAGCGGCGGGCGCCGGATCGTTGGCGAGTGGAAGCCGTATCGCGACGGCATCTGGACGTGTGACCTGCCGGAAGCGAAAGCCGCCGGCCTCGATTTCGACCAGTTGTTCGTGAACGGGGGGCGCAAGCATTGCGCACGCTGCCCCAACTACGACCACGAGAACCCGCGCAAGGACGGCGCGGGTTACGTGATGAGCGGCGCCCAGAATACCCACCCTCCAACGGAGCTCGGCTTTGACCCTGAGACGTTCACGAAGAAGAAGTGGGAGCATCCGGAGGAGGCCGTGCTGCACATCTTTCAGAGCTTCGGCTGGGGCAACATGATCTGGAAGCTCGGCGGGATCGACTGCGATCGCAGCGTGTTTCTCCTCGATGAGGGCGGCTGGCACATGAATACCCTGTGGGAGTGGCACGCCGATTGCATCTACAACGCGCCGTTCTACGTGGAGAACGTTTTCGAAGAGCTCGACGCCCCCGGCGAGTGGTACCTCGACAAACGCGAGGGCGCGCTCTACTACATGCCGGAAGAGGGCGAGGATATGGCGACAGCTCTCGTCGAGGCGCCGCAGATCACGCAGATCGTGGAGTTCCGCGGCTCGCAGAAGGAGCCCGTCCATCACATCACGTTCTCCGGATTCAAAGTCACGCACACAAACACGGTGTGCCTCGAGCCGTGGGAGGCGCCGTCGCTGGGCGACTGGACCATCCACCGCAGCGGGGCGTTCTTCTTCGAAGGGGCTGAAGACTGCGGCGTGGAGAATTCCTTCTTCCACGCAACCGGCGGCAACGGCGTGTTCATGAGCAACTACAATCGCCGCAATCGGGCGCGCGGCTGCACGTTCACCGAGACCGGCGAGAGCGCCGTGTGCCTCGTCGGCACCCGCAACACGGCCTTCGGCTCGAACCGTCCTTTTCCCGCCGAATGCGTGATCTCAAACAACCACATCCACGACTGCGGCGAATACGGCAAGCAGATCGCGGGGGTGTTCGTCTCGCGAAGCGAAAAGAACATCATCAGCCACAACGAAATCCACGATATGCCCCGCGCGGCCATCTGCATAAACGACGGAACCTGGGGCGGTCACATCGTCGAGTACAACAGGCTTTACGAAACGTGCCTCGAAAGCGGCGACCACGGGCCGTTCAACTCGTGGGGACGCGAGCGGTACTGGTGTAAGAGCCAATCGCACGGGCCCGACTATCCCTCGCATCCCGCGGGCAACGTGCTGGAAGACGCGCCCCATACTACGGAGATACGCTACAACTGCGTTGTGGATCGCCAGTGGGGTATCGACCTCGACGACGGCACCTCCAACTATCACGTGCACCACAACCTGTGCATAGGCTGCCCCGTCAAGTTTCGCGAGGGCGCGTATCGCACCGTCGAGAACAACATCATCGTGAACTCCGGCCACTCGGTGATCTTTGGGCTGTCGTACGAAGACAGCCACGACCGGTTCGTTCGCAACATCATCGCGCTTCGGGCCGATATGGAACACGATCACGACTACAGCAGGAGCAAGGAGGGCAAGAAAGGCGTTTTCTTTCATCCGATGCAAACGCCGCTGCACGGCCTGTGGGCGGAGGAGATCGATCACAATCTCCTCTGGAGCGACGTCGGGGAGTTCTGGGCGATCATCACCCCCAGCGACCTCGGCAAGCGGTCGGGCGAGCCGAGCACAGTGCTCGACCTCGAAGGATGGCGGGCGCTTGGGTTCGACAGGAACTCGGCCTTCGCCGACCCGCTGTTTGTCGATCCCGAAAACGGCGATTATCGCGTGCGGCCGGAGTCGCCGGCGCTCAAGCTCGGATTTGAGAATTTCGATATGGACAAGTTCGGCCTGTTGCCCGATTTCCCGCGGTATTGGGAGGAGTAACCCCACGGAGAAAGAACTCGTGCCGAGAAGAAAGAGCATCTGCCGGCACGACGAACGAAGACGCTCGTACGCGTTTAGGGTTAGAGCGGCTCAAGCCTGCCTCGCAAGCACACGATCGCCCTAAGTTAATGCCATTGTTCAGTAGTGTCCTACTCGGCCGTATCCGCTTCCTTTTCGATCCTCACCGGTCGGAGCTCGATGCGGAAGAGCTGCAGGAATGCGAATTGGGGTGTGCCGGCGGCTTTGATCGTGATGACGGAATCGCCGGCGAGCAGGTTGATGACGCCGGGCAGTTCGATGGCTTCTTTGTCGTTCCAGCTTTTGCCCGTGGCCTCGGCTTTGCCGATGAGGCGTGATTGCTCGGCGCCGACGCTGAACTCACTGCCGGAGGCCTGCTCCGGGCAGGAGTAGGTGATGATGGCATGATACGATGTCACCGGCCGCTCGTCCGGCGCCGGTGCGTCCGCCGGAGGGACATCGGGGGCTACTGGTGGCGCGCCCGCCGGGGGTGAGATCGGCGGAGCGGCATTTGCCGCAGGCGGATTCCCGGGAGCGTCTTGCGCGGGCGGCACGCGCACGTGCCAGGCGATCCGGTCGCTTTCGTTGTTCCATATCCATCCGCTGCCGCGCCGGCGGATGCTCTCGCCGTGAAGCTCGGCGCGGTCGGGCGTGAGAGTCAGGATGCCGTTCTTGTCCGGCCGGACCGCGTCGGGGATCCAAAGACCGTTGACGGGCCGTTCAAACGTGAGCTCGACGATGAAGTCGACTTCCTCCGCCGCGTCCCACTCCGGCAGCGATAGCACGATCTCCTTTCCGTCGGCCTCGTGCTCGACCACTTCAAGATCGACCTCCCTGCCGTCGAAACATTTTGCCGAGAGGAGCTTGTGGGGCAGGCCGCGGAGGGCGATCTGATCGCCCGGGCGGCTCAGGAGATGCAGGTAGACTTTGTTGGCCTTGTGGGTGCTCACGCCCCACTCTCGGGGTGCCCAGGGGCCGCGCCGCGTCCCGTAGATTGTTTTGCCGTGGGTGGTCAGCCACTGGCCCATTTCGCGCAACACGCCCGCGTGCTCAGGCTGGAGCGAACCGTTGGGTAGTGGGCCGGTGCTCAGCAGCAGGTTCCCACCTCGCCCCGCCGCGGCGATCAATTTCCTCAGCAGGCTCTCAGACGACTTGTGGTTGCTGTCGTTGACGTTGTAACCCGACGAGCTCCCGATTGCCTCATGTACTTCCAGAGGGATGAACGGCTCGCGAATTCGATTGGGCACGGGACCGACCTCGATTATCTGGAGGTCCTCACCCGGGACGGGAGCGCCTCGGTGGTTGTTTCCGACGAGCGCGTGCGGCTGAAGCTTGCGGATGATCTCGTAAGTTTTCGGCAGGCCGAAATACTCGGCTGGGCGGTCCCACTGTCCGCCGAGCCGGATGCCCCCTATGTCGCCGTAGTTGACGCACAGGCTGGTTACCTGGTCCTGGTAGTACTCGATGTACTTCTCGTTGTCGCCGTTTCGTGTCCGGCCGCGAATCCTTGTGCCGCTCCACCCCCAAGGCCAATAGTCGGGGTGGTGCCAGTCGGCCAGCGAATAATAGAAGAATATTTGCATGTCTGCTGCCCGGCAGGCGTCGACGAGTTCCTTCACTACGTCGCGTTTGAACGGCGTGCTCATCACGTCGAAATCGGTGAGCTTGCTATCGAACAGGCAGAAGCCGTCGTGGTGTTTGGCGGCCAATACTACGTATTTCGCGCCTGCCGTTTTGAACAGCTCGACCCATTCAGTAGCGTCGAATTCCTCGGGATTGAAGTCTTGAAGGAGCTTCTCGTACTCGGCGACGTGCATCTTACCTTTGGCGATCGCCCACTCACCCTTGCCGAGGGCGCTCGAAATGCCCCAGTGGACGAATATGCCGAGCTTCGCGTCCTGAAAGGCTTCGAGATCGGGCCCGGCTTCGGGCTTGGAATCGGCCTTGGCGTCAGCCGCCGGCGGGGGAGGTGGTCCTTGAGCGAACGCGGGCCAAGCCAATCCACACAGCGCAATTATGATGCACAGCGACCTGTTCATCACTTCTCCAGTTTCCAGGGATCATCGGCAGGATCTGAGGATTGCGACCGCACACCACAATGATACCATATATTACGGCGTTTGTAAACGATGGGGCCGGTAAAATCTTGTAAGAAAAGGCGAAAGAAAAAAGGTGAGGGCTCGCCACTGGAGCCGACGGTCGGAGTCGAACCGACAACCTGAGCTTTACGAGAGCTCCGCTCTACCATTGAGCCACGTCGGCTGGGTGTTCTATTATTATAGCACCGCAAGGCCCTTCCGGCAAGGGAAAATTGCCGGGACGCAGGGCAAGTGTGATAAGGAATCTTGGTTCAAGCCTTGGTCTGGTCGCCTGTACTGGGGGAAACTTTTTTCCTATGTGTTTAGCGTCGTTCGGCCAATCATGCCGAGTTGCCCAAAAGCAGGCCGGGCAGAGAACGCCTGTAAATGCGCATGGGCGCGATAGGGGCGGCGCTTCGCAGCTCGGCCGGCCCTTTGCGGCCGGGCGAGACCTTCACAGACTTCCGAGTCCGCCGAATTCTGCCCGCCCTCTGTATGAACGATGATGTGAAGCAATAACGCTGTTTGATCCTCAGCCCGACCCGCCTTCAGAAGCCTTGCGGCGGACAGGTGACGAGCCGGTGCCGGAGGACGTTACGGTCGACGTCAACGCTGTCCGCGTTGACGAGACGACCGACTTCGGCGACGTGTGGCTTGGCCTGACGCTACCGGCCGCACGCCGCAGGACCTCTGGAAGACATACATTCAACTCGCAGACGCAGAAGCCGCCTTCCGGACGATAAAACCCGAGCTATGTCTGCGGCCGGTGTATCACCAACTTCAGCACCGCGTGCACGCACACATACTGGTAGCCTTCCTGGCCCACGCCATGTGGAAGACACTTCAAAAATGGATGGAAAACAGCGGCCTGGGCCGCGAGGCCCGGACAGTTCAGGAAGAACTGGCAAACATCAAATGCTGTGAGATGATCCTGCCCACGAGCAGCGGCCGGGAGATCCAGCTTCGCTGCATCAGCAGGCCCGACGAGACCCAGCGCATACTTCTCAGCCGTCTGGGGTTGAGAATTCCGTCGCGGCTCGGGATCCCGAAATGGCGTAAAATGATCGAAACGCGATCCGACATGTAGTCACGACTTTTGACCTACTTCGCCTCCAATCGCCAAATAGAGGCGGTATAGGTGTCTAAGTGTTTAACTTGGGCTAGACGCAATAGCGGCACCGTCTCCGAAAAAACGGGACGGTTCTGCCGGCGAGACGAAGGCTTGAACCAAGATTCCTTATCACACCCAGGGGGGAATGCCATGCCGGGGAAAGCTGGAATACATGGTCGGGAAAGGCGCACACAATCAAGCGCACCGACATCTCCCTCACCTCCTCCGCCGTCTGCCGCTTCGTCGTCGGGTGCCGCGTCTTTGCGGGGCGGCGGTTGCGGTTGAGGCAACGGTCTGGCCCTTGATCTTGAGGATGCGGTCGCGCAGCTCGGCGGCACGCTCGAACTCCAGCTCTGCCGCCGCGGTCTGCATCTCCTCTTCCAACTCCTTGATGTGCTCCATCGAGAAGTACTGGTCCTCCGACTCCCCAACGGATTCGTAGGCGTAGCGGCTGTCCGAGATCTCCTTCTCGATCCCGTCCCGGATCGCCTTGCGGATCGTCTGCGGCTCGATGTTGTGCTCTTCGTTGTACTTGGTCTGGATCTCCCGACGGCGGTTCGTCTCGTCGATTGCCTTGCGCATCGACTTCGTCACGCCTTCCGCGTAGAGAATCACCTTGGCATTGACGTTGCGGGCGCAGCGGCCGATCATCTGGATCAGCGACGTCTCGGACCGCAGGAAGCCCTCGCGGTCGGCGTCGAGGATCGCCACCATCGACACCTCGGGCAGGTCGAGCCCCTCGCGCAGGAGGTTCACACCTACGAGGACGTCGAATTTCCCCAGCCGCAGGTCGCGGAGGATCTCGACGCGCTCCAGCGTGTCGATCTCGCAATGCAGATACTTGCACCGCAGGCCTTCCTCGGTGAAGTACTCGCTCAGGTCCTCGGCCAGCCGCTTGGTGAGCGTAGTGACGAGCACGCGTTCCTCGCGCTCCGCAAGGACCTTGATTTCCCCCAGCAGATCCCCCACCTGGCCGCTCGCGGGGCGGATTTCGATTGCGGGATCCACCAAGCCCGTCGGCCTGATGATCTGCTCCACCACTTCACCCTGGCACTTCTCCAGCTCATAGGGTCCGGGCGTGGCGGACACAAACAGCACCCGACGCATCTCGGCCTCGAATTCGTCGAACCGCATCGGGCGGTTGTCGAGCGCCGACGGCAGCCTGAAGCCGTAGTCGACCAGCGTCTGTTTTCGCGAGCGGTCGCCGAAATACATCCCTCGGACCTGGGGCACCGTCACGTGCGATTCGTCGAGGATGATCAGGAAGTCGTCGGGGAAAAAGTCGATGAGCGTGCTGGGCCTGTGGCCGGGGGGCAGGCCGCTGAGGTGCCGCGCGTAATTCTCGATGCCCTGGCAGTAGCCGGTTTCGCGCATCATTTCGATGTCGTATTTCGTGCGCATTTCGAGCCGCTGCGCCTCCAGCAGTTTGCTTTGCCCGCGCAGCTCGGCCAGGCGCTGCTCAAGCTCTTCCTCGATGCCGGCGAGCGCGCCTTCCAATCTCGACTCGGGCATCACGAAGTGCTTAGCGGGGAAGATCGTGATGTCGTCCTTTTCCTGAAACGCCTCGCCGGTCACGCGGTCGAAGAGCGCGATCTTTTCGATCTCCTCGCCGAAGAGCTGCACGCGCACGCCGTATTGCTCGTAGGCCGGGTAGATTTCGACCACGTCGCCCCTGGGCCTGAAGTGCCCACGGGCCGGCTGGTAGTCGTTGCGCTCGTATTGGATATCGACCAGCCCGCGAAGAATCTCGTCGCGATCCTTGCGGTCGCCTACGCGAAGCCGCAGGGTCATCTCCTGGTAGTCTTCGGGCGAGCCCAAACCGAAGATGCACGATACGCTCGCAACGATCACCACGTCTTCGCGGGATACCAGCGAGCTGGTCGCACCGAGCCGCAGGCGGTCGATGTCTTCGTTGATCGACGTTTCCTTTTCGATGTAGATGTCGTGCTGGGGGATATATGCTTCGGGCTGGTAGTAGTCGTAATAGCTGACGAAATAACTGACTGCGCTCTCGGGAAAGAACTCCTTGAACTCGGAATAGAGCTGTGCCGCGAGGGTCTTGTTGTGCGACATCACCAGCGTGGGGCGCCCCAGTGCCTTTATGACCTGGGCCATGGTGAAGGTCTTGCCCGAGCCGGTCACGCCGAGGAGGATCTGGAGTTTCTTCCCCTCGGCCTCAAAGCCCTTCACAAGTTCCTCTATGGCCGCGGGCTGGTCGCCCTTCGGCTGAAACTCTGAAACTAGCTTGAACGTAGCCATGAGTGTGTGCCGCCCGCCGTTGAATCGTACGATGAAACAATCGGGAGCGTTCTGGAGTCACAAGAAAGCGGGGCGAGGCGTGTTGTGCGCCGGTTCGCCCCGCTCGGAAGTCTGGCGCCATCGCGCTTCGGACATCCTACGACCATACCTCAATGAATTTTCGGAACGAGCGGTCGTAAGTTTTCTCCGCGTCCGGCGGGAAGCAGCACGCGGGAAGCTCCTTGCGCGAGAGGTGGCTGCTCAGGCATTCGCAGCACAGGCCATGATGCGAGCACCCGCTGTATGTGCAATTGCATCGCTCGTTGTTGACTTCCTCATTCGGGCATTCAGCCATAGACTATCTCCTTGGACGGAAAACACATCCGTTGCCTTCGGGCACATATTTCTCTCATAGTAAGATACCATCACGCGGCGGGAGGTTCAAGGAGAATCGCCGACAAGCGATGGCGGTGGGCAGGCTGGGTAGGGGCTGGCTGAGCGAGTCTTCGAGCGAATTGCCTGCCCTCTGCCGACCTTAAGTCAATGCCATTGCAGGGTAGGGGCGGACGGCGCACCGCCGCCATAGCGGCTTTGGCGCGTCGGAGACTTGTCCGCCCTCTTGGGGCACACAGTGCCGTGGCCTGATAAGAATCAGGTTCCCCTACACAGAAACGCGCCCCGTGCCGCCGCGCATGTAGGGGCGATTCGCGAATCGCCCTCCGTCGAAGGCTGGCGGCGCCGCGATCCGGGTGGGCGCCGTTCGGCAAAGAGGGCGGCTCGCTCAGCCGGCCCCTACATGAGGCACTCAATCATCCCTTCTCAAGCTCGACCAAGCGCCCCTGCATCACGCGATCAACCATCCCCTGTTCAGGCCAGTGGCCTCATTTACACGCGCCGGCCCATCAATGCCTCCGCAGCCAGTTGACCAGCAGCAGAAGCACAATCGCCCCCGCGGTGGCCATCACAACGAAGCCGATAGT
>Ga0114922_10000298_pt1 | contig 47764 bp, 26 predicted proteins | sample AartaG_FD_100975 | JGI IMG/M metagenome (GOLD analysis project Ga0114922, IMG submission 100975) | Deep subsurface microbial communities from Aarhus Bay to uncover new lineages of life (NeLLi) - Aarhus_00045 metaG | ecosystem: Environmental > Aquatic > Marine > Oceanic > Sediment | place... | reverse complement strand
GTCATCCGCGAGAAGGCTGCAATACTGGATGTGCCCTTTGGCGAGGGCAGAGTTATTTTGTTTGGATTCAACGTGCACAACCGTGCCCAGGCGCATTCGACGTTCAAGCTGCTGTTTAATTCGCTTTATTTTTAACCGCAGATGTTAGAGATTGGTACTGATTGCTGCGGTTTTCCAATAAAGTATTACTGAGGACCCATCATTCAAATTTGAGAAATCTGTGGTTAAAAATAAAAAGGAGAGAACCATGAACGGCAAACAACAGATCAAGGCATTGATTCTCCTTGTACTTTTTTCAGTACCAGTGACACCTCTCTCGACATGCCTTGGCCAGGTCACGCCTCCCGAAGACTATCTTGGATACAAGCCGGGAGCGGATTTTCATCTGGCCACTTATGAGCAGCTGGTGGGGTATTTCGACCTGATTGCGAACCAGACGGATCGGTTGAAGGTGTTTGACATGGGTCCAACCTCCGAAGGGAGACGCATGAAGGTTGTGATTATTTCTTCGGAGGAGACAATGGCAGATCTCGATAAGTACAAGGAGACTGTCCGGAAGTTGAGCCTGGCCCGTGATATTTCCGAAGAAGTCGCAAAGCGACTGGCAACAGAGGGGAAAGTGGTTGTGTGGATCGATTCGGGGATACATGCTTCAGAAACTTCTCCACCGATGCACCAGTTTCAACTCGCCTACGATCTGGTTACAGGTACAGATCCGAAGATCCGTTTCATCCGGGAGAACACCATCCTTTTACTCGTCGAGGCCAATCCCGATGGGATGACCCTGGTCGCAGATTGGTACATGAAAAACGTGGGCACTCAATATGAAGTCAGTCGATTGCCGGTATTGTATCAAAAATATGCCGGACACGATAATAACCGGGATTTCATCATAGCCAATCTGGTGGAAACTCAAAATATGAACCGTGTCATAGGCAGGGAGTGGTATCCGGAATTGATGTATGTCATGCATGAAACGGCTCCTTTCCCTGCACGCATCTGGATGCCTCCCAATGCAGATCCGGTCAATCCCAACACACATCCCCTGGTCTTCCGCTGGAAGAATCTAATGGGATCTGCCATGGGGCGTGCCTTTGACGCGGCAGATCAGCCCGGCGCCCTCTCCCGGATTGGTTTTGATCTCTGGTATCCGGGATATCAGGCGGGCCCAAACGTGGAAGGACATAACATCCCCTCTGTCCTGACTGAGACGGCCAATTACCGATATGCAACACCCCATTATTATACCATTCGTGATTTCCCCGAGCAGCATCGCGATCTGATCCCCGGAACCTTCTATCCCAGTCCCTGGGTAGGCGGATGGTGGCGGTTTAAGGATGCTGTCGAATATAACCTTACGGCATCAAAATCGATTTTAGATCTGGCGGCCAGGTATCGGTACGATTTTCTCTATTCGAAGTATCAAGTTGGCAGGGATGTTATCGAACGTTTTAAAAAAGAGCCTCCCTATGGTTGGATTTTCCCTGCAAATCAGAGCGATCCGAACAGTACCGCTTTACTGATCAATATGCTCATCAATTATGGCATTGAAGTGTATCAGGCGGATGAGGCATTTGAACACAGCGGCATCTCTCATAAGAAAGGAGCTGCCATTGTCCCGACCAGTCAGGCCTTCGGGCTGTATGTTAAAAATCTCTTCGAGAAACAAGAATATCCCGACTTACGGAAATACGGACATTTATGGCAGGGCATTGGCAGAGCCCAGAAATGGGACGGTCTACCCATAGCACCCTATGATGGCGTCGGCTGGACGCTTCAGGTTCAGATGGGTATCGAAGCCTACGCAATGAGTGTACCTTTGGATGTGAAAAAAACTTTGATTAATGAATTTGTATCTCCTTCAGGCGGTATTACCGGAAGTGGCTCGCACTATGTTTTTTCGAATACCGATAATTACAGCTTCATGGCAGTAAACCGTATCCTAAATGAGGGGGGACAGGTGAGCCGTGCACTGGAAGACTTCACTCTAGGAGGGGAAAAATATGGTAGAGGCACGTTTCTCGTAAGAAGCGGAAGTATTTCCAGGAACATTCTCCAAACCATCGCTTCCGAAGCACATATCCCAATGCGGCGTGGAAAAGTTCAGGTCGATACCAAGCGGATACGCAAATCTCGGATTGCACTTTATAAATCCTGGGCGGCTAACATGGACTGTGGGTGGATCTCCTACATCTTCGATAAGTATGAGTTCCCATACCATCATCTTACAGACGCCGAAGTGAAAGCAGGCCACCTTCGCTCTCGTTTCGACGTGATCATCCTTCCGGATCAGCGCTCCGCTTCCATCATCCAGGGCCATCGCAAGGGGACCATGCCTCCCGACTACGTGGGCGGTATCACGAGGGATGGTGTCGAAAATTTGAAAGTTTTTGTTGAGGATGGAGGTGTTTTGATTTGTAACAAAGGTTCCGTCGAGCTACCCATTAAGGAGTTCAATCTGCCCGTAAAAAATGTGCTGCAGGATGTCAAGCCAGACAGTTTTAACTGTCCGGGTTCTCTAATAAAGGTAAACTATGAACCAAATCATCCCATCACCCTTGGTCTGCAGGAGGAGGGGATTGCCTATTTCTCCCGCGGTCAGGCGTTTGAAATGATTCCAGGCACAATAGAAATTGAAAATAAGGTAGGAAAAGGAGTCTCTGAAAAAGAAAAAATTTCGCCTGAGATTGTCGCAAGTTATCCGGATGAGTCGCTTCTCATCAGCGGCTGGATTCTTGGAGATGATGTGATTCGAAAAAAAGCGGCCATATTGGATGTCCCATTCGGTGAAGGCAGAATCGTCCTTTTCGGTTTCAATGTTCACAACCGGGCTCAGGCGTATCTTACGTTTAAATTGCTGTTTAATGCTGTACACTATTAAATGAAAACCACGGATTACACGGATTGGCACTGATTTTATTTCACCCATTCCAGATGTGATTGGAAAATGGTTGAGTGAGAAGTTGTGATATAAAAGAGTTGCGGGAGGTAGAGATGATTAAAAAATTGGTATCCATTCAATCATGCCTGAATCTGACATTAGTCGTTCTAATCTTCGTATTTTTTATCATTCCACGCAGTTCCATGGCCCGGACCAAATCGGGATTGAAATTTGAGGTATCGTTTCCTTCCAGGGCACATGGTAAACCTATCACCGGACGTGTCTATGTCATGATATCCAGAAACGACAGGAGGGAGCCTCGATTTCAGGTGGGAATGACCGGTGTGCCCATCTGGGGGAAAAGTATTACTGCATTGAAGCCGGGAGAAGGTGCTGTCATCGATGAAACTGTGTTTGGATATCCTCTCGAAAATATCAATGAGATCCCTCCTGGAGAATATTATATTCAGGGTTTTGTCAATATTTACACGGAGTTCAAGCGGTCCGATGGCCACACGATCTGGTTGCATAATGATCGATGGGAAGGGCAACGGTGGAGCCGATCGCCTGGCAATCTTTACAGTGAAGCAGAGAAGATCACGATCGATCCCTCTTCGGACCAGACTGTAAAAATAAGCTGCAAGAACGTCATTCCACCCATCGAGATTCCTCCCGATACCAAATGGATTAAGCGTATTAAGTTTAAGAGTGAGATCCTCACGAAATTCTGGGGACAGCCTATCTATTTGGGGGCAACGGTTTTACTTCCTAAGGGGTATGAGTCCCATCCTGATGCATACTACCCTGTGAATTATATTCAGGGACATTTTTCTCTCAGGGCCCCCCATGGTTTTCGGGAAAGGGATCCCGGGACAGAGAATCGACGCGGAAGGAGGGGTTTCGATTTTTACAAGTATTGGACTTCGGATAAGTGTCCCCGCATGATTGCCGTGACCTTTCAGCATCCCTGTCCCTATTACGACGATTCCTACGCGGTCAATTCTCCCAATGTCGGTCCCTATGGGGATGCCATCATGAAAGAGCTGATTCCTCGTGTCGAAGAGACGTTCCGGATCATTCGGAAACCTTATGCCAGGATCCTCTCCGGCGGTTCCACCGGTGGATGGATTGCCCTGGCCTTACAGGTATTCTATCCCGATTTCTTTGGCGGCACCTGGTCTCTTTGTGCAGACCCTGTCGATTTCCATTACTATCAAATCGTTAACATCTATAAAGATGAGAATGCTTACTATAAAGAATATGACTGGTTCAAGATTGAACGCCCCAATACCCGTGCAACGGACGGGAATGTCCGGTCCACGATGAGGAACGAAAATCATTATGAACTGGTTATCGGTGATAAAAGCCGGTCCGGGGGTCAGTGGGATATCTGGGAAGCGGCATTCAGTCCGATTGGTGAGGACGGATATCCGAAACGCATCTGGGATAAACTGACCGGTGAAATTGACCATGAGGTCGCCGAGGAGTGGAAAAAATTTGATCTTCATCACTATCTCAAGGAAAATTGGGAAAGGATCGGTCCTCAACTCGTCGGGAAACTCCATATCTATACGGGGAGTATGGATACCTTCTATTTGAACGATGCGGTGATCCTGTTGGAAGAATTTCTAGAAAAAACAAAAGAGCCCTATTTTGCCGGAGTTGTCAAATATGGTGAAAGAAAACCCCACTGCTGGGGGCCGAGGGGTGAAGAACTCTTAAAACTCTTTGAGGAACACATTGCGAAGCATGCGCCCGAGGGTGATGATGTGTCGAAATGGAAATATTAACATCGACGGCGACTATTTTTTAAAACCACAAAGCGCACAAAGGTCACAAAGGAATTAATAATGAATAAATTGAATAAGAATCAATTGAATGATCACCTTACTAAAGGGATCATCTTGACGACATTCATCATCGGTTTTTGTTTTTCTCAAAACAATTCTATGGCCCAGGGCGAGCTCGGATTGAAATTTGAGATCTCATTCTCAGAGTCAGCCCATTCGAGTCCCATCACCGGGCGTGTGTATGTCATGATCTCGAGAACGAATAACCCGGAGCCACGGTTTCAGACGCGGCGATCCAGAAGTTCACCCTTCTTCGGGAAGGATGTGGATGACTTAAAGCCAGGCGAGGGGGCCGTAATCGACAATGAGGTTTTGGGTTTTCCCTTGAAAAGCTTGAAGGAAATTCCCCCTGGGGATTATTATGTTCAGGGTTTCGTTAATATTTATACGGAATTCAAACGTTCTGATGGTCATACTATCTGGCTGCATAACGATCAGTGGGAAGGTCAGCACTGGAATCGATCTCCGGGGAATATCTACAGCGATGTCATAAAAGTCGCCCTCGATCCATCTGCGGGCCAGATCGTAAAACTGATTTGTAAAAACGTCATCCCTTCGGTAGAAATACCTCCGGATACCAAATGGGTCAAACGCATCAAATTTCAGAGTGACATCCTGACGGCATTCTGGGGCCGGCCGATCTATCTGGGTGCCACCATACTCCTTCCCGAAGGATACGATGAAAACCCGGACCAATACTATCCTGTCAACTATGTCCAGGGACATTTTTCTCTCAGGGCTCCGGGGGGATTTCGGACCGACGATCCCGGCAGAGAGAATCCTCGAGGAAGAAGGGGCTACGCGTTTTATAAGGCATGGACTGACGAGGATTGTCCCAGGATGATCTATGTGACGTTCCAGCATCCCTGTCCCTATTTTGACGACTCTTATGCCGTGAATTCCGCCAACTGTGGACCCTATGGGGATGCCATCATGGAGGAACTCATCCCCGAAGTGGAATCGAAATTTCGCATCATCGAGAAACCCTGGGCGCGTGTTTTGGAAGGGGGATCGACCGGAGGATGGGAAGCCATGGCACTCCAGGTGTTTCATCCCGATTTCTTCGGTGGGGCCTTTATCTACTGCCCCGATCCTGTGGACTTCAGCGATGTGGAAGGGGTTCATGTGTACGAAGATACCAATGCTTTCCACCGGATGCTCGACTGGACCAGAGTGATCATTCCCGACAGCCGCAGGGCCGATGGGTCTCTGATCTTAACTTCTCAACAGATTCAGCAATATGAGTTCGTACTGGGAACCAGGGGGCGATCGGGTGAGCAGTGGGACATCTGGCAGGCCGTCTGGGGGCCGGTGGGAGAGGATGGCTACACCAGGCTCCTCATCGATAAGAGGACGGGCAGGATTGATCCTGAAGTGGCCAAATACTGGAAGGAAAACTATGATTTGAGATACATCTTAGAGAAAAATTGGAGGACACTGGGTCCGAAGATCAAAGGGAAATTATTCATATTTACCGGTGATATGGACACTTACTACCTCAACAATCCGGTTCATAAACTTCAGGAATTCATGGAGAGAACGAAGAATCCCCACTATCCGGGATTTTTCCAATATGCTCCCAGAAAGACCCACTGCTGGACCGGCGATTTCACCCAACCGGAGCGCATTCAATTCATTGCCAAACATATACTGCAAAACATGCCTGAGGAGGAAAAAGTGTCATGGTGGAATCAAAAAGCGGAGGTGCAGCGATGAATACCCGATGTTATGATGCATTACCCCTCATAGTTGTGACGATACTCTTCCTCTGTGCCGGATGCACTTCGCAAAAAGAAGAGCCGATAGTAGACGGTACGCGATTCGAGATTTTTTTTGATGAATCCGCCCATGCCGAGCCCATCACCGGTCGGGTCTACGTCATGATTTCGCGTAACAAGGATAGGGAGCCCAGACTTCAAATCGGGAGGAGTGGTGTTCCTTTTTACGGTTTAGATATAGAGAACCTGGAACCGGGTCAATCTGTCACCATTAATGATACCACACTCGGTTTTCCTGTGGAGAGTCTCAAAGATTTTCCTCCTGGAGATTACTATGTTCAGGGATTCGTCAATATCTATACAGAGTTCAAGCGGGCAGATGGTCATGTGTTGTGGATGCATAACGATCAATGGGAAGGCCAGCGTTTCAACCGCTCCCCGGGGAATCTGTACAGCGATGTTAAAAAAGTCCATCTCGATCCTCAAAGGGGATTTCACATCAAATTACATGCAACCAATAAAATTCCACCGATTAAACCCATCCCGGACACCGATTGGGTCAAGCGGATTAAATTCCAAAGTAAGATTTTATCGGAATTCTGGGGCCAACCCATTTACCTGGGAGCCACGATATTACTTCCCAAAGGGTATCACGATCATCCTGCCATTTATTATCCTGTGAATTATATGCAGGGGCATTTTTCAACGAGGGCGCCCCATGGCTTTAGAACAGATACCCCAAGGGGTAACGATCGAAGGGGACAGAGGGGATACGAATTCTACAAGACCTGGATTTCGGAACATTTCCCCCGGATGATTCTTGTTACTTTTCAGCATCCATGCCCCTATTTTGATGACTCCTATGCCGTTAATTCTGCCAACTGCGGCCCCTACGGCGATGCCATCATGCAGGAACTCATTCCGGAGATCGAATCACGATTTCGGATCATCCGGGAGCCCTACGCCAGAATCCTCGAGGGCGGTTCCACAGGGGGATGGGAGGCCCTGGCCCTTCAAATTTTCTACCCGGACTTTTTTGGGGGGGCTTTTGCCAGTTGTCCCGATCCTGTGGATTTCAGCGATGTTGAAGGCTTCAATATTTATGAAGATACCAATGCGTACTGGCGTCAAAACGGATGGATCAAAGTTCCCACGATTTCGGTCAGGTATCCCGATGGGACCGTTCGTTTGACCGCTCACCAGAAAAATTATTATGAACTGGTCCGGGGAACCAGAGGCCGGTCCGGTGAACAATTCGACATCTGGTCTGCGGTATATGGACCTGTGGGGGAGGACGGTTATTTTAAACCGCTTTATGATAAAGTCACAGGAGAAATCGATCCTGAAGTCGCCCGGTACTGGCAGGAAAACTACGATCTGCACTATATCCTGAAAAAGAACTGGAAGACATTGGGCCCAAAATTAAGAGGGAAGATCCATATTTTTACCGGTGATATGGATTCCTTTTATTTGAATAACTCGGTACATCTGCTCGGAGAATTTTTAGAAAAAACGAAAAATCCCTATTACGGCGGTTTTTTCTGGTATGCGCCGCGGAAATCCCATTGCTGGTCGGGTCCGTTCACTCCGGCAGAGGAGTTGAAGTTTTTTGCCATTCACATCGCGACGAATGCACCCAGTGACGTGGAAACGCTGTGGTGGGAATATTAGTTTGCTTCAATCTGGATACTTGTAACTGGCCATTTGTTACTGGTCCCTGGCTTCTGGCTGCTGGTCACAGAATGTTGACAGCTAATAGCTATCAGCTTTCAGCTGTCAGCCAGAGACCAGTAGCCAGTTACCAGAAGCCAGCAAATTGGACTCAAAATTAAAGATTTTGTATTGATAAGGGATTTAAATAAAGGAGAAGAAATTGAAATTAAAAAAATCAATCATCTTAGCTTTGATCATCGGTTTTTGCCTGTCTCATCAGCATTCGATGGCGAACGAGAACTCCGGATTGAAATTCGCCATTTCATTTCCTTCCGAAGCCCATTCTGAGGAAATCACCGGACGGGTCTATCTCCTCATTTCGAAAGATGAGAGCAGGGAGCCGAGACTTCAGAGAATGCCGTACGGGTGTCTCATGTGGGGGGAGGATATCCATTCATTGAAACCGGGAAAGACGGTGATTATCGATGAGGAAGTCTTCGGATCCCCCCTGGAGAGCATAAAGGATATTCCGGCAGGTGAATATTTCATCCAGGGATTTGTGAATGTATACACCGAGTTCAAACGGTCTGACGGACACACCCTCTGGATGCATAACGACCAGTGGGAAGGGCAGCGATGGAATCGTTCTCCAGGAAATCTCTACAGCGATGTGAAAAAGGTGAGGATTGATCCGTCGTCAGACCAGACCATTCAATTGAGTTGCAAAAACATTATCCCCCCCATTGAAATTCCTCCGGATACAAGATGGATAAAACGAATCAAATTCGAGAGTAAAATCCTCACAAAATTCTGGGATCAGCCCATCTACCTGGGGGCGACGATTCTGCTGCCCAAAGGTTATGAGACCCACCCGGATGTGTACTATCCGGTGAACTATATCCAGGGCCATTTCTCTCTCAGGGCCCCCTACGGATTCCGGGAGAGAGATTCCGGCGGAGAATCATCTCGAATGAGAAGAGGAGCCGATTTCTATAAAATCTGGACATCGGATGAGTGCCCCCGGATGATTGCCGTGACATTCCAGCATCCCTGTCCCTGGTACGACGATTCCTATGCCGTGAATTCACCCAATGTGGGACCCTACCAGGATGCCATTATGCAGGAACTCATCCCCAGAATCGAGAAGGCATTTCGGATTATTCGTGAACCCTACGCGAGGGTGCTTTCCGGAGGATCGACCGGCGGATGGATATCCCTCATGCTTCAGATATTCCAGCCCGACTTTTTCGGGGCCACCTTCTCTCTCTGTCCCGATCCGGTCGATTTCCGTTACTTCCAGTGTGTGAATATCTATGAGGACAGGAACGCTTATTACAAAGAATTCGGCTGGATCAGGGTGCCGACTCCCAGTGACCGCTCGACCGATGGGATCGTTAGATATACAAATAAACAACGGAACCATATGGAACTCGTTCTGGGCACCAAAAATCGGTCGGGAGACCAGATCGACATCTTCGAGGCTGCCTATGGTCCCGTTGGTTCTGATGGTTATGTGAAACCCCTGTTCGATAAGCGCACCGGTGAAGTCGATCCCGAAGTTGCCCAATACTGGAAAGAACACTATGATCTCCGGTACCACCTTGAAAAAAACTGGTCCCGGCTCGGTCCCAGACTCGTCGGTAAAATTCACATCTATACGGGGGATATGGATACGTTTTATCTGAACAATGCAGTGAAACTCATGGAAAATTTCCTAAAAAAAACCAAAGATCCCCATTATGCCGGTGTCGTCGAATATGGGGATGGGAGACCTCACTGCTGGGGTCCGCGGGGATTGGATCTGTTAAAACTGATGGCGGAACATATCACAAAACATGCTCCGGAAGGTGAAAATACGTCTCAATGGAGATACTAATTTGAATTATGCGTATCACCAAGAGATGTGAAGACACTTAATTAATTGTCAATTGTCAATTAAAAAGAAATCGAAGCCTAAGGGATATACATATCGACCAACAATTATCAATGTAGACGTGGTAAGCGCCTAAGTGTTAATTAATAAAATGATTGGAAATGATAAGATGATAATTCGAAGAAGGTTTATTTCATTGTTTAAGGTGACCTCTGTTCTTTTTCTAACAGGTATCTTGATAGTAATCCCGGGCGATCTGCCGGCTCAGAGCAGGTCAGGTCTTCAATTTGAGATTTCATTTCCTACGAAGGCTCATGGGGAACCTGTCACGGGGCGGGTATATGTGATTATTTCAAGGGACAGAAGCAGAGAACCCCGTTTCCAGACCGGATACACGGGTGTTCCCATCTGGGGAAAGAATGTCTATGCTCTGAAGCCAGGAGAGGGAGCGATCATCGATGAGGACGTTTTTGGATATCCCCTGAGGAGCATTGTAGAAATTCCTCCGGGTGAATATTACATTCAGGGATTCGTGAACATTTTCACGGAATTTAAGCGTTCAGACGGACATACGGTATGGCTGCATAAAGATCAATGGGAGGGGCAGAAGTGGAACCGATCCCCGGGGAATCTTTACAGTGATGTGATGAGGATCGCCATCGATCCATCGAAAAAGCAGACCATCGCGTTGACCTGTCATCATGTCATCCCACCGGTTAAAATCCCTCCGGATACAAAGTGGGTCAAACGCATCAAATTTCAGAGCAAAATCCTGACAGCATTCTGGGGACGGCCGATGGTTCTGGGGGCAACCGTCTTACTTCCCAGGGGCTATGAGTCCCATCCGGATGTGTATTATCCGGTGAATTACGTTCAGGGGCATTTTTCCCTCAGGGCGCCCCATGGATTTCGGGCAGAGGATCCTGGAAGGGATAATCCCCGCGGGAGAAGGGGATTTGAGTTTTATCAATACTGGAACTCCGACAGGTGTCCGCGTATGATCGCAGTGACGTTTCAGCATCCCTGTCCATATTACGACGATTCCTATGCGGTGAACTCACAGAATGTGGGTCCTTATGGGGATGCCATCATGAAGGAACTCATCCCGAGAGTGGAGGAGCAATTTCGAATCATCCGTAAACCCTATGCCCGGGTCCTCTCGGGTGGTTCGACGGGGGGGTGGGAATCCCTGGCATTGCAGATATTCCATCCCGATTTTTTTGGGGGCACATGGTCCTTATGTCCCGATCCTGTGACTTTTCACTGGTATGAAATTACAGATATCTACGATCATAAGAACGCCTATTACTCAGACAATGGGTGGATGAAAGTAGAACGTCCCGGAAGGAGGGACACGTGGGGGCAAACGACCTGGTCGAAAAGGGATGGCTACTATTATGAGTTTGCCCTGGGAGATAAAAACCGCTCAGGTGAAAACCTGGCAGCCTGGGAGGCGGTGTACTCTCCTGTTGGGGAGGATGGCTACCCTAAACCTGTCTGGGATTGGATGACGGGTGAGATCGATCACGAAGTCGCCGAATTCTGGAGAGAGAATTACGATCTTCTGTATTATCTGAAGAAAAATTGGTCCTGGCTCGGTTCTAAACTCGTTGGCAAGCTTCATATCTATACCGGGGATATGGATAATTACTATCTCAATAATGCCGTGGTTTTACTCGAGGAATTTTTAGAGAAAACAACCGATTCTTTTTATGCCGGTGTTGTGGAGTATGGTGATCGGGCGCCCCATTGCTGGGGTCCGCGGGGCGTTGATTTAATAGAGTTAATGGCCGAGAAGATCATTAAAAATGCTCCTGAGGGTGAGGACACATCGAATTGGAGATATTGAGGATAAACCCATGAAAAAGGATATATTCTTTCTGAAAATCGCAGGTTTTGTTTTTATAGCCACAAGCTTTGGTTTAAATACGAGACAAATTTCAGCGCAAGACAGAAATGCGTTTAAATTTGAGATATCCTTCCCTGCAAAGGCCCATTCTGAGCCGATAACGGGTCGTGTGTATGCCATCATTTCCAAGAATAAAAAAAGGGAGCTTCGATTTCAGACCGGCTATACGGGTGTGCCCATCTGGGGAAAAAATATCTATGCTCTGAAGCCCGGAGAGCGGGCAATCATCGACGATGTCGTATTTGGTTACCCTTTGGAATCGATAAGCGAGATTCCGCCTGGCAAATATTATGTGCAGGGCTTCATCAATATCTACACCGAGTTCAAGCGTTCCGATGGACACAAGTTGTGGATGCACAACGACCAGTGGGAAGGGCAGCGCTGGAACCGGTCTCCGGGTAATCTGTACAGCAAGGTGAAAAAAGTAACCATCGATCCGTCGAAACCGGAAATCATCAGTCTGAACTGTGACAAAGTCATTCCACCGGTGAAAATTCCCAAGGATACGAAGTGGGTCAAACGGTTTAAATTTCAGAGCAAAATACTGACTGAGTTCTGGGGCCAGCCCATATACATGGGAGCGACGATTCTGCTGCCGAAGGGCTATGCGGACCATCCGGAGGTCTATTATCCTGTCAACTATGTTCAGGGCCATTTCTCCCTGGGAGCACCTCATGGGTTTCGAACGAAAAAACCGGGGAAAAGCGATCGCAGGGGCAAAAGGGGCTACGATTTTTACAAATACTGGACATCCGATGAATGCCCGCGGATGATCGCCGTGACATTCCAGCATCCCTGTCCCTATTATGATGATTCGTACGCGGTGAATACACCCAACGTGGGTCCTTACGGAGATGCCATCATGGAAGAGCTCATTCCGCGAATCGAGGAGCAGTTTCGCATTATTAGTAAGCCCTATGCCCGGGTGCTCTCGGGTGGTTCTACAGGCGGATGGGAATCCCTGGCCCTGCAGGTATTTCATCCGGATTTTTTCGGCGGCACCTGGACGGGTTGTCCTGATCCTGTGGACTTTCGAAGATTTCAACTGCAGAATATATATGAAGACGAAAACATGTACTACAGAGTCTACGACTGGCTAAAGGTCGAAATCCCGGAGACCCGTTCTACGGATGGTGATGTGATGTTTACCATGAGAAATCGACTGTATTTTGAGCAAGTCATCGGGGACAAGAATCGATCGGGTTTACAGTGGGCCATATGGGAAGCGTTATATACACCTCTCGGTGAAGACGGTTATCCCAGGCCGCTCTGGAACTGGCGGACAGGGGAAATCGATCCAGAAGCTGCCGAACATTGGAAAAAATATGATCTCAGTCTCTATATCCGGGAGAATTGGTCCTGGCTCGGGCCGAAACTCGTTGGGAAACTCCATCTCTATACTGGCGACATGGACAATGCCTATCTCAACCTGGGTGTCGTTTTGCTGGAGGAGTTTCTTGAAAAGACAGAAGATCCCTACTATGACGGTGTCGTCGAATATGGGGATGGTGAAGGCCACTGCTGGATGCCCAGAGGAGCGGAACTGTTCAAACTGTTTGGAGAGCATGTGACCAAATACGCTCCTGAGGGTGAAGATACTTCGCTGTGGAAATACTAGCTACTGGCTACTGGCTACTGGTTTCTGGCTGCTGGTCTCTGGTTACTGGCTACTTGCTACTGGATGCTGGTTAAATAAAAAAGAATCATTATTATTTAATGTGGGTTTTAAGAGTATTGAAATATGGCAGTTGGCAAAAAAGTTGGGTATTGATAAAAGGTATCAATGGGCGTACTGAAAATGTATTGCTAAAAAGGCAATAAGTCACTAAATGAACTCGTAATTGATAATTGATAATTTTAAATCTTAACATACTTGAAAGGAGATGACGAATGGAAAAGGGAAGACTCATCACAGTGATTGCCTGTATCCTGGTTTTTTCGGGAATGGCAACGGCACAGCTAACACCCTGGTTATACTGGACACTTCTGCCCGAGGAACAGATGAATGAAATCGTCGGAGAGGCTTCCGGTGAAACGGCCTGGAATACCATCATGGAAACGGGCGGGTATAACAAGAACCGTCTGGCCAACGAATATGCCGGTACGTTCTATGAGGCCCAGTATGTCTATGACCAACTGAAACAGTATGGACTGCCGGGCAGCGAGATCGTCCGTTTTCCCGGCCGTCAGGTGTGGGACGGTATCAAGGGCGAACTCTGGGAAGTGAGCCCTCGACGTCAGAAAATCGCATCCTATCAGGACATGACCGCCATGCTGGCATCGGGAAGTGCGACCACAGATGTCAAGGCGGAACTGGTCTGGGTGGGCCGTGGATCGAGTGAAGAAATCGAGGCAGCCGAGGTCGAAGGCAAGATTGTTGTTACGGAGGGAAGGATCAGCAGTGTTCATAACACTGCCTGTATAAGAGGAGGTGCGTTGGGGGTCATCGCCATCAGTCAATCGAGACCCTATTTTGATCCTCTCCAGATTCCCTGGAGTGGTATCCGGAGCCGCCGCCGAAGGAGAGGGGGCAGTGATGAGACACAGGAACAGACGCCAAGGTTTGGATTTCATCTGCCGGTGCGTGAAGGGGATTATCTCAAAAGGCGGTTGCTCAGAGGAGAGAAGATCACCGTCCATGCTCAGGTTGAATCCCAGATGATGGATTACGAATTACAGGATGTGATCTGTCACATTCAGGGAACGGATCCAGATGCGGGTGAAGTGATCCTTGCCGCCCATCTGTTCGAGGGAATCGTCAAACAGGGCGCCAACGACAACAAATCGGGAAGTGCCGGAATTCTTGAAGTCGCACGTACGCTGCATACACTCATCCAGGAGGGTCGTATCCCGAGTCCCAAGAGGACGATTCGCTTTCTCTGGGGTCCTGAATTTTCCGGCACGGGTCCCTGGGTTGCAGCAAACAAGGAGATAATGGAAAAAACCTTCTGTAATATCAATATGGATATGGTGGGTGAGTGGTTGAGCTTGAATAAGGCCTTCTTCTGTCTCATGCGGACAACATGGGGCAATCCTCATTACATCAATGATGTCATGGAAAACTATTACCGATTTGTCGGTGAGGGAAGTCGGGAACGGATTCAAAATCGCGGGAATTTCGATAAAATACCACATCGTATCGTGGCCCCGACAGGTGCGGAAGAGCCGTTTCATTACGCCATCGAAACCCATTACGGGGCTTCAGACCACGAAGTGTTCAACGACTGGACTGTCGGGGTCCCGGGAATCATGATGATCGCGTGGCCGGATCGGTGGTATCATACATCGGGGGATCGCGTGGACAAATCGGATCCGACCCAGATGAAACGGATTGCCATCATCGGGGCCGCAGGGGCCTATACCATTGCCAACGCCGACGATGACATGGCCATGAAAATCGCCGGTGAGATTGCGAGTAACGGAACCCGGCGTCTCGGTCATCAATTCGTCGTGAGTCTGGAAGATTTGAACGATGCCACAGCGGAAACACTCAATCAAGCTTACAAAATGGCACGAATGCGTCTTGAAATCGCGACAACGAACGAAAAGGAAACCCTCGGATCGGTCCTCGAGCTTGCTGAAGATAAAAGGATGGTCGGCAACTATGTGGCAAAGATGAAGTCGACGATGGATAAAATCGGAACCGCACATCTCGAGGCCTTGAAAACACGCTTAGATATAGTGGCGAAACGACTGAATACAAGAGTCGGTAGAGTGCAGCTCACCGATCTGGAGAAAAGAGCGGCGAAGATCGTACCAAGAACAACTGCCAAAGTGAAATCCAATGGGTATGGGGGTGATAGAGAGTTCATCAACGGCGTTCCGACTGAAGAACGGAGAAAATATCCCTATGGGTTTAGAGACATCGCAAATACGCGCGAACTCCATCTCTGCATAAACGGGAAAAACAGTGCGCTGGATATCAAATATTTACTCGATCTGCAGCACCAGAGGGAATCCAAATTAGAGGCCATCATCAACTACCTGCAAGTATTGAAACTGGCAGGATTGGTTGAATTTTAAAGAGGGTAAAGATGAAGAATAGGTCGATCCTGATTGAGAGGAGGACATTTCTTAGAACAGGATTAAGCGGCGGAGTCTTTCTGTCTGTTTTCGGTTTTTTAAAGCCATCGACGCCATCATCCTCAACATCCGGAAGGCAATCTGATTCTCTGCCCCGACTCCGTCGCATTGCCATGAAATATGGCGGGGAATTCGGCAATGCGAAACCGGAAGGTAATGATTAGAGACGTCCTCATACTGCTCATTGATAATGTTTCTGGTTGCTGAAAGCTGATAACAGATAGCTAATAATTATCAGCTTTCAGCCTGTATCCTGTAACAAGCGATCAATAGCACGAATGTAGTAGCTATTTATTCAAACATTTTCTAAATTTTTCTTTAGCAAAAAAACTGGGAGAAAATTCCATGGCTGTGTTTGAGATGGAAAGCTGGTTCGTCGCAGAGGGGAAGGAAAAAGAGCATGAGAAAGAGATGCGCCGCTGGCTCGAGTGGGTGACCGAACACAGGGAATTGTTCAGTGAATGGAAGAGCGTCCGCTATTTTGTGAAGACGGTTGCTGGTGAAGAGTCGGGCCGCCACTTCGTTATATGGGAATATGACAGCCTGGCAGATTTCGAAGCTTATAAAAAAAGACGTGCGGATTATACCGGTCCATACGAAGAATATAAGAAGAATGATCCCTATTACAAGGGCGTATTCGACCACAGTGGAATGAAGGTCGAATTCTGGGAAGACCGAGAGAGAGAACTCTGGATTGAGTAGAAATCTGATTAACCTTTAGCCTACTGGCCGGAGTCTATTTTCTATGGATATACTGATAAGAAAATTGAAACCTTCGAGAACACAAAGCTCTGGGAGATATAAATTATAGATAATAGGATAGGCACTGAATATTGAATATCGAATGAAGAATGATGAATGTTGATTTGAATATTTTTTATTTACTCTTTATGGTTTAAATAGATAAGATAGGGAGGGAGTCATGAAAGTGAGAAGAAATGTTATTGCCGTCGTCTTTATTCTTCTTTATTGTTTTACCACATTTACATTTGCTCAGACGACATCTTCACAACTCCGGTTCGAAATCTCGTTTTCTGCATCGGTTCATAAAGAACCGATCACGGGTCGTGTTTTCGTCATGATTTCCAGGAATGACCAAAGGGAACCCCGTCTACAGGCCGGATCTTGGAGAAACAGTGTGCCTTTTTTTGGTATTGATATCCATTCCCTTAAACCGGGCGAAACCACGGTAATCGATGAGGACGTACTGGGTTATCCACCCAAAAACTTGAGTGAAATTCCCGAGGGGGATTATTATGTTCAGGCTCTGGTGAATATTTACACTCAGTTCCATCGCTCTGACGGCCATGTCATATGGGCCCACATGGACCAATGGGAGGGGCAGCAATTTAATCGGTCGCCAGGGAATCTGCATAGTGAGGTCAAGAAAGTTCACCTGAATCCCGACCGTGGATATAAAATCAAACTGACCATGAACAAAGTCATTCCACCAGTGGAAGTCCCCGAGGATACAGAGTGGGTCAAACATCTAAAAATCCAGAGTAAGCTGTTAACAGAGTTCTGGGGGCATCCCATTTATCTTGGCGCCATCGTTCTCCTGCCCAGGGGATATGAATCTCATCCGGATGTCACTTATCCGGTTCATTATCAGCAGGGGCATTTCTCTCTCAGAACTCCCGGAGGATTTCGAACTGAGGAATCCGCTTCTGGCGATCGCAGGGGAAGGGGAGGGTACGAATTCTATAAGATCTGGACATCTGACAATTTCCCCAGGATGCTCATGGTTACATTTCAACATCCCTGCCCCTATTTTGACGATTCTTATGCAGTGAATTCGGTCAATTGCGGACCCTACGGCGATGCGATCATCCGGGAGCTCATTCCCCATATCGAGGAACGTTTTCGAATCATACGTAAGCCTTATGCCCGAGTCCTTTCGGGTGGATCGACGGGAGGATGGGAATCCTTGGCGCTCCAGGTATTCCATCCCGATTTTTTCGGAGGCACATGGCCCCATTATCCAGATCCCATCGATTTCAATTATTATATCCTCACGAATATCTATGAAGACAAAAACGCTTTTACCATTGAATCCAGTTCGGGCTGGATGACATATGAACGTCCGTTTATGAGAGATGAACATGGCCAGCTCCAGGTCACGATGCGACAGCTCAGTCAAATGGAAGCGGTTCTGGGTTCCAAAGGGAGATCGGGACAGCAGCTCGATATCTGGCAGGCGGTATACGGCACTGTTGGCGAGGACGGCTACCCAGGAGATATTTGGGATAAATTGACGGGTGAGATCGATCATGAAGTCGCCAAATATTTCAGGGAACATTACGACCTGACCCATTATGTCAAGACCAACTGGTCCTGGCTCGGTCCAAAGCTCAAAGGAAAACTCCATATTTCCTGTGGTGATATGGATAATTACTATTTAGGCGAAGCCGTATATGAGTTGGAAGCATTTCTTGAGAGTACAAAAAATCCCAATTACGATGGCTCCTTCCAATACGGCCGTCCGAGAAAGGGTCACGGCTGGTCTCCCTTCGGGCGGGGCACTGGGAATCTTGAGAGGGCCATGGCCGAACACATCACCAAGAATGCACCGCCAGGAGAGGATACGGAGAAGTGGAAGTATTGATTGTAAAGATTTTCCTTATAACAAGTCCCCTCTTGACAGGGTGCTGCAGAATATAAAAAATAAATGTCATTCTGAGCGAAGTCCCGAATTTTTTTTCTCGGGATCCCGATGCATCGGGAAAGAATCTCCTTTTACCCTTGCCCCTCCCAGATCCTTCCCCGAAGAATCGGGGCCCCGATCCTGAAAAGAAGGATCGGGACTCCCTCAGGATGACAACTTTCATATTCTACAACAACCTGTTGAGAGAGCTTGTCCCGCGAATGTGGGAGGATTTAGGGGGGTGTTTCAGTTTTTTTTTAAGATCGAAAGTTATCATAGGAGGGCATCATGTTTTTCAGTCATCTAATGATTCAGAAAGTATCACTGGGTATACCCCTGCTTTTGATTTTCCTTTTCATCAACATGGATGGGGTTGCTCAATCCACACAGAAGCCCGTACTCCACGGAAAACACTGGGTTGCCATCACAGGGAAGCCCATCGGTGCCACGGCCGGTGCCAAGATATTTGACAGGGGAGGCAATGCCGTTGATGCGACCTGTGCCATGCTTGCATCGGTTTGTACCATGTGGGATGTATTGGGTTGGGGCGGTGAAACCCAGGCGTTGATCTATAATCCCCACACCAAGAAAGTGATCGGGATCAATGCATTGGGTGTGGCTCCTACTGGCGCTACACCGGAGTTTTACAAGAAGAAGGATATGGACTATCCCCCTGAGTACGGCCCCCTGGCAGCCGTGACACCGGGAACCCCTGGAGGACTCATGACCATGTTGGCCGAATTTGGTACCATGAGCCTCAAAGAGGTATTGGAGCCGGCCATGGAGATGGCCGAGGGGTATCCTGCAGAGCGGGATTTTACCCTCCGGGTTGAGAGATCTAAAGACAGGATCAAGAAGTGGCCCTATTCCAAGAGTGTCTTCCTTCCCCACCCGGGAGAAGAGCACGAAGGCCTGCAGATTGGTGAGGTGTTCCGCCAGTTGGATTTATTAAACACGCTGAAGAAATTGGTCGAAGCGGAGCAAAAGGCATTGGCTCAGGGAAAGAGTCGAAAAGAAGCCATCTATGCGGCATATGACCGGTTTTACAGGGGCGATATCGCCAAAGAATTTGTCCGCGGCTGCCAGGAACAGGGCGGTCTCATCACCATGGAGGATTTGAATAACTGGAAGGTCTACCTGGAAGATCCGGTGATGACGATTTACAGGGGCATCGAAGTCTACAAACTGACCTGCTGGGTTCAGGGTCCCGTGCTCCTTCAGATGTTGAACATATTGGAAAATTATGATCTGCAGGCCATGGGGTACAATACGGCCAAGTATATTCATGCCCTCTATCAGGTGATGAATCTCTGTTTTGCAGACCGGGATTTCTACTACGGCGATTCATATTTCCCACCCGAAGAACCCATCAAAGGACTGCTTTCCAAGGATTATGCCAAGGAACGGTTGAAAATCATCGACTGGGATAAGAACGATCCCGATGTCAAACCCGGCGATCCTTATCCCTTCGAGGGAAAGAAAAATCCGTTTCTCCATTTGTTGGAAAAATGGTCCAATGTGGGAATATCAAATCCGGATGAATGGAACCAGGAAAGATTGGCAGCGCATGATGAAACATTCCAGACGGGCACGACCTCCATCCAGGCGGCCGATAAGGAAGGTTGGGTGGTCTCCGTAACCCCCAGCGGCGGTTGGGTACCTGCCTGTATCGCAGGAAAGACCGGCATCGGCATGAGCCAGCGGGCCCAGAGCTTCGTGCTGGATGAAGGGAAAAATCCCTTCAACGTGATCGCTCCGGGCAAACGCCCCCGGGCGACGCTGACACCCAGCCTGGCGATTAAGGACGGAAAACCCTTCCTCTCCTTCGCCGTGCAGGGCGGAGACACACAGGATCAGAATATGCTCCAGTTTTTCCTGAACATGGTCGAGTTTGGAATGAACGTCCAGGAAGCCTGTGAAGCGGCCAACATCGTGAGTTACCAGATGCAGAGTTCTTTTGGCAAGCACGAGGCCACACCGGGCCGGCTTCGTCTCAATGAGGAAGTACCTCCCTGGGTGAGGGAAAAGTTGTCTGATATGGGGTATCGATTGGATTATAGCAGAAGAACATCGGGTCCCATCAATGCCATCTTCTTTGACTGGGAGCATAAAACCTTCTGGGGCGGAGCCAGTAATTACGGGGACGATTATGGGATTGCGTGGTGAGGTTTGTGCCCTAAACAGACGTTTTCATTGTTGATAGTACAAGAGTAACTTGACCAGGAGGGGAGACTTAATAAAAGGTTTGATATATTAAGATCAAATCAGCTTAATCCTTCGGCTTCTTAGGATACGGCCGAAAAGCAGTTTTTTTTATGATTTTGGCTTCGGAGAACTACCGAAGTCTTTGAAAAATAAAGTTACAAACACTACCACACACTTTTTGTAAAATTGATTGTGAATTTGGACAATGATTCTCGACTTTGTATGCTTTAGAGAGGATAAGTTCTCAAATAAATTAATCAAACCTTTTGAAATTTCCCAAAAATTACAGATATTATCAATATGGAAAAAATACCTGCTATAAAAGGTCCGGAAGAGTTAGATAGAATTGAAGAATCGGAAACTAGTGAATTGAAAAAGTCTACCGCCCAACTTAAAGAGGCGGTGATTTCAGTTACGGCTATTCTGAACAAATTCGGCCAGGGTGAAGTCTACTTCGGTATTAAGAATGACGGGAGGGTAGTTGGGCAAGATGTTTCTGAAACGACCATACGAAAAATATCTCAAGCTATTTCAGAAAATATTGAGCCTACTATTTATCCAAAAGTAGAAAAATTAACGATTACTGGTAAGAATTGTATCCATGTCGTATTTCAAGGTATAGAAAAACCATATTTCGCTTATGGCAAGGCCTATATTCGGATCGGGGAAGAGGATAGACAGCTTTACAGCCGTGAATTGGGAAAATTTTTCCTTCAGAAAAATCAATATCCATCGCCATGGGAACGAGATATCACGCAGAAAACCGCGAAATCAATTGATAGTAAAATATTCCAAGAATTCCTCGTAAAGGCAAGACACGTTAGGCGCTTGCGTCAAACAGGTAGGGACGCTATTTCTATTTTAGAGAAATTAAACATTCTAAGTAACAGTAATTTGACCAGAGCGGCTGAACTTCTATTTTGTAATGACAACACCCTAGAAGTTCAAGCGGCTGTTTTTGCGGGAAATGACAAAACAACTTTTTTGGATATTCAAAAGTTTGAAGGAACTCTCTTTTCAATTCTTAAAAAATCAGAAAAGTATATACTGGAGAAAATATACTGGCATGTTAAAATAGACAAACTCGAAAGAGACGAAATTCCCGAAATCCCAATCCCCGCCATCCGTGAAGCCCTCATAAACTCTCTTTGCCATCGGGATTATGTCAACCCAAAAGGCAATGAAATTGCGATTTTTAAAAACAGGATAGAAATTTACAATCCAGGAAGTTTTCCAGAGGGATTGACACCTGAAGACTTCCTAACCGGTCGGGAACGTTCATATTTAAGGAATCCACTTATTGCTGAGACACTTTATAAGACTGGAGATATTGAAAAATGGGGCTCCGGCCTAAAACGTATTGATAATGTGTGCAAAAAGGCCCAAATAAAAACCGATTTTCAACTTTTAAAAACTGGATTTTTAGTCACATTTTACCGTAAAGTTATGGTGAACGGTTCACCAAAAAGTTCACCAAAAACTGAGAATATAATCATACAACTTATGCAATCGGATAAACACATTACAACGGAATCGATTGCTGAATCAATTGGTATCAGTAAAAGGGCAGTTTTAAAGCAAATTTATAAATTAAAAAAACAAGGAAAACTCAAACGTATCGGTCCTTCAAAGGGAGGCTATTGGGAGGTTTTTTAAAAGGAGTGATATAAAAATATCTTTAGAAAAATCAATTTTAAAGGGGCTATATTCATGCAAGGATCTCATTATCTTTTGTTACTGTATATCCTAAATTTTCTGACCCTTCCCCAATCTCTCCCCAGTCAAGATTACGAAAAGGAAGTGGTAAAGTTTATCAACAGCCCCCTGGTGAAGGGCGTATTCGAGACATTCGAAGCGCGGAAGACAGAACTCAAAAAAGCATGGAAAGAATTGGCGAATATTTATGCGCCTTCAGGTAACGAAATCCTTCGTGCAGAATACATAACGAATAAATTCAAGACATATGGTGTTCCAGAAGCTTATATCGACACCCATGGAAACGCGGTTGGGGTTATCAAAGGAACGACAGACGGCCCGGTCATGACCTTTCTGGGGACCATGGACGATTTGGCCACTGTGGCCGAATTGGTGAAACAGTACGATAAGCCCATCGAAGAGAAAGACGGAAAACTCATCGGTCCCGGCACCAACAGCAGTGCCACATGTGTATCCATATTGGGATTGGCCAGGCTCTTTACGTTGCCCGAGGTTCGATTTAAAGGGACGATCTTTCTTGTGGGTGTTGTTCAAGAGGAAACCGGATTGACGGGAATAAAGGGATTCCTGGACGATCATCCCGGGGAAATCGATTTTGTGGTCGATATCATGGCGGGTATTGGACGGATCAGTTACGGGGCCATCGGGATTCACTGGTTCAAGATTCATTTCAAGGGCCCTCGGGGGCACACCCTCGGAGGCGGGCTTCCCAATGTCACGAGAGGAGTCGCCAGGACTGTGGACAGAGTATTCTCTATACCCATACCAAAAGAGCCGCCGGAGAAAAGAAGTTTCTTGAACATCTCCATGCTGGGTGCAGGCAAAGTATACAATCATAAATATGATGACGGCTGGTTTTCGGTCGATCTGAGATCCATGGATAATGAAACGCTTCTTAAATTAAAGGACAGTATTTTTTCTATAGCCAAGGATGTCTCGGATGAAGAGGGATTGGAATGGTGGGTTGAATCCTTTTCCGAATCACCGGCAGGACAAATTCCGGGTGCCCGGAATTCCCGGCTGGTGCGCATTGCCGAAGAGTCAATAAAAATCTTAGGGAATGAAGTCTCCTTGAGTAATCGAGGATCCTCTAATATGAACATTGGTATTGCCCGAGAGATACATTCCATCAGTACGGGAGGGGATAGGGGGGGTGGCAGAGATACGACTGATGAGTACGCCAATATCGATCCTGTATTAAGTGGTATAAAACTCAATTTTCTTATCGGCTTCATCATGACTGATGGAAAGTTAAATTAGAACGATTTGTTTGAGATCCTATGCATAAACCTTCCAGACATAAACAGGAAAATGAGAATGAAAAAATCGATCCTCAAACACACATACATAGTCATCCTAATTTTTTTGGTCATTCAATCGTCCTTTGCCCAGAGGTCCATTTCCACTTTTAAAACCGAGACACCGCCCATTATCGATGGGAAATTGGACGATCCGGTTTGGCAAACGGCACCCTACATCACCGGCTTTAAAACCTGGATGCCCGATTATGATATGGACATGTCTCAAAAGACCCGGGTATACGTAGCCTATGACAGAGAAAATCTCTACTTCGCATTCCGATGTTTTGATACAGAACCCGATAAAATAAAAACTTCGATCACCAACCGGGACAATGTCCGTGCCGACGACTGGGTCTGTATCAATCTCGATACGTTTAACGATCATCAATCCCTCTATTGCTTCTATTGTAATCCTGCCGGGATTCAGGGAGATAGTAAATCCATGAGCGGTACCTGGTCCGAAGATAAAAATTACGATACGGTCTGGTACAGCATGGGACAAATCGACAGTCTGGGATATACCATTGAAATACGGATTCCTTTCAAGAGTATTCGTTTCACCAGTAAAAATCCGGTACCTATGGGTGTCATCTTCGAACGAAGCATCAGTCGCAATTCCGTTCAGGGGACCTTCCCCCCTTTAGATCCACAACGAGGAATGGATTGGTTCAACCAGTCAAAACCCATGGTTTTCCAAAATATCAAGCACTATAAGCTCTTCGAATTACTTCCGGCGGTCACATACAGTGAAAGACATGCGATGAGCGATGGATTGATGCAACCCGAATATAAAGAAGAAGAGTTCAGTCTGACGACTAAATACGGATTCACGTCCCAGCTCATCCTGGACGGCACCTACAATCCCGATTTCAGTCAGGTCGAAGCGGATGCAGGCCAGGTGGACATCAATCTACGTTATGATCTCTTCTTCCCGGAGAAACGACCCTTTTTTTTAGAGGGGAGAGAAAATTTTAAAACTTCGGGAAGCTCAAGAACCGATCCCTTGCGTACGTTGGTCCACACGCGAATGATCGCGAATCCGGTCCTGGGAGTAAAACTGTCCGGCAAGGTTGGAGAGAAAGATGTCATATCATCCATTTATGCCCTGGATGAGTTGCCCGAGAATGGGAATGGAGATGGAAAAAAAGATTTTGCCCGGGTGGCCATCTTTCGATATCGAAGGGCCTTGCATCAGGATGGTTATGTTGGAGCCATTTACACAGGCCGGGAATATGAAGATAGCCACAACCGAGTATTGGGAATTGACGGACTATCCCGGGTCAATCAGTCGAGTACCCTGGGATATTACATCGTGGGATCCTCGAACAGGGAAGTCGATGAAACGTCAAGCCAGGACGGATATGCAATGGGATACAGCTATTCCTATGCCACCCGAAAACTGAGTATTGGGCTGGGTATGCAGGATATCGCCAAGGAATTCTTGACAAAAGCCGGATACATCACACGTACGGGTGTCTTTTTAGCCCGGGCTTCGGTCGGCACCAAATTTTATCCCAGTTCAAAGACGTTCAGGCGATGTGACCTCACGATATCGAATTCCTATGTGAGGGATAAATTCGACCAGCTCGATGAAACATCAAGTTCTTTATCGCTGAGATTTACCCTCCCTAAGAGTACGAGTTTCACATCGAGTATTAATTATTCAACAGAGGTGTATGGTGCTCAAAAATTCGACAGAAGCGGTGTACTATTGAGCGGGAAGAGCCAATTTACCAAACGGTTCTCCCTCAGTGTCTCATATCGGTATGAGAAGGCCATTTATTATTCCAGTGATCCGTACCAGGGCAGAGGAACAAGAGCTTCTTCGACCGTCATCTACCAACCTTCGGACAAACTCCACTCCCAAATTTCATTGACCTATGCCGATTTCTATCGGGATTTGGATTCTGTAAGAATATACGATTACACGATAGTTAGAGGCAGGTTGACCTATCAGGTGAACCGCTATCTGTTCTTCAGGGGTATTGTCGAATACAACGATTATTACGAGGAAATGCTCACAGATTTTCTTGCTTCTTTTACGTACATTCCGGGTACGGTGATCCATGTTGGCTATGGTTCTATCTATAATAAGGTGGCGTGGCAGAATGATCGATACGTAGACAGCGATCGATTTCTCCAAACAAAAAAGGGACTTTTCTTTAAAGCATCTTATCTGTGGAGGATGTAATTTTTAATTTTAAAAAGATTTTGCCAATCTAATAATGACTGAAATGACAAATTCCAAATTACAAATGTCAAATACCTGCCCGCCATATGTAACAACTTTCCAATTCTCGTTAAAACCAGGCAGGCGGGAATTCCAAATGACCGAATTCCAATAAACATAATTAACATTGGAGGGAAAGAATGATGAAATTTCAAAGATCGTGTTTCAAAATGACAGGCATGTTATTCGTTAATTTACTGTTATTCGCGACTTTGCATGCGCAAGTCAAAGATCCGAAATATCACAGTGATTCCTGTACTGACATTATTGTCGGGAAGCTCGCCTCTGTGGACGGATCGGTTATAACATCCCATACGGGGTGCTGCGACGAATGTCGAGTTCACGTCGTACCTGCAAAAAAATATAAAAAAGGCGAGATGGCACCGGTGTATTACGGTCTACAGAATTCTCGTACGCCTCTGTACGATTACGGGGAGGTCATCGGTCACATCCCTCAGGTGGAACAGACGTATGCGTATTTCCACACCGGATATCCCCAGATGAACGAGCACCAGCTGGCCATCGGAGAGAGTACTCTGAGCCAGAGGGAAGAGCTTCAGACCGAGCATGGGATCTGCAAGCAGATCATGACCATCGAACAGGCCCAACTGTTCGCCCTCCAGAGGTGTAAAAAGGCTCGGGACGCTATCAAACTCATTACGTCTTTAGTGGAAAAATACGGATTTCTTCCCTCCTGCGGACCAGAGTCAGAAGCCCTCTGCATCGCAGATCCCAACGAAGCATGGGTGCTGGAAGTCTTCGCCGTCGGTCCGGACTGGGATCCTGAAAGTGGTGAGCTGGGAGCCATCTGGGCTGCCCGGCGGGTTCCCGACGACCATGTGACCATCGTGCCCAACTGGAGCATCATCAAAAAGATTGACTTATCCAAACCCGATGAGTATATGGCCTCGGAGAATTACATGCAATTTGCCATCGACCGTGGGTGGTACGATCCCAATGGCGGTGAGCCTTTCGTCTGGCAAAAGGTGTATGCGCCACCTCCCAGGGAGTGGGCGGTAGGCCGGCTCTGGTTGTTCTATTCCACGGTTGCGCCCAACTACAGGAACTGGCCCAATAAAAAATTATCGAATCCTTACAGAGGATACGATGCCTACCATCAGTATATCGAAGATATATCCATCTACCCTTTCTCGGTTAAACCCGAGAAGAAGATGTCAGTTCAGGATGTCATTGCCTTTCAGCGTTCGGTCTTCGAGGGGACAATCTATGATATGACGACAGATTTCGACTGGTACGTTCCGGATGGCAGGGGTGGAATGAGAAAGAGTCCACTGACCACACCCTTTCCCACCAGGGCCATGCGGGAGCTGCTGGATATCACCTACCGCCGGATGGTTTCCCGGGGGGGATACGGCATGGTCGCCCAATTGAGGGATTGGCTGCCTGCTCCCATCGGTGGTGTTTATTGGTTCTACCTGGATAACCAGTACATCAGTACATACGTACCCATCTATGCCGGTGTGCAAAAAATCCATCCAATCTACAAGACATGGAACCCTGACGAGTTTGATGAAAACTCGGCCAGATGGAACATTGATTTTATCGATAACCTTCTCTATCTTCGATGGCAGGAGGCGATAAAGGATTTACGTGCGGTCCGAGATCCTTTAGAAAAGGGATTCTTTGAGGAACAGGCTGCCATCGACAAGGAGGCCTTGGCATTGTATAAAAAGAATCCAAAACGGGCCAGGAAATTCCTGACGGAATACAGTCAGGCGAAGATGGAAAAAATCGTTCAAATGTACAAGGATTTGAGGAAAACGCTCATTACGAAATACACGAATAATAAGGCTGGAATGTAAACAAACTCGGGTTTTTAAGGGACTGATCCTAATCTGCCTTGATGAGGCTGTAAAGAATTACCATCAAAAAAGGGTAGAGGCTGTCCCTGACAGCCGATGGTAAATACTTGCAATCCAGTGATCTCAATTGAAAGGCCAACGCAGGATACCGGAGGAAAAATCATGAGATGGTTGTCCCCTCTCATCACAATACTTTTCTTATCAGGATGCACAACAGCAGAGAAAAATGTGAAAATAGACAAAATCCGATGGGAAGTCCAATCCAGCGGAAGTACAGTTAGCTTTCGAGGTGTCTCGGCCGTAAGCCAAACGGTTGCCTGGGCCAGTGGTAGCGGAGGCACTGTTCTTCGTACGACCGATGGTGGAGAGAACTGGCAGAATGGTTCCGTTGCGGGAGCGTCGAATTTGGATTTTCGGGATATTCACGGTATCGATGAAGCGTCGGCCATTATCATGAGTGCCGGTCAACCCGCCAGATTTTATAAGACCACCGATGGCGGTGAGACCTGGGCAATAAAATACGAAGACATGCGCCCCGGTGCCTTCTTCGACTCCATGGATTTTTGGGATGAACTGAACGGTATCGCCTTCAGCGATCCGGTGGAAGGCGGATTTTTGTTGATGCGGACCACAGATGGCGGAGAAACCTGGCATCAGATCCCACCGGAAAATATTCCCTCGCCTAAAGATGGTGAAGCCGCTTTTGCCGCCAGCGGTACCATGATCTTCGTACAGGGAGAAAGCAACGTCTGGTTTGGGACGGGAGGGTCTATCGCCCGCGTATTTCGATCCGTAGATATGGGATTGAATTGGACCGCAGCAGAGACACCCATCCTCGGCGGCGAAGCCTCATGGGGTATTTTTTCCGTCGCATTTCAGGACGATAAAAACGGCGTGATCGTCGGCGGCGACTATCGTGATGCCGACGGAAAGGAGAAAAACTGTGCCATCACAACCGATGGAGGAACGACATGGAATTTAGTTGAAATATCCAATCCAAGTGGATTCCGTTCGGGCATGGCCTTTCTTTCTATCCCCGAATCCAACTGTTACGTGACTGTTGGACTTTCCGGTTCCGATTATACCAACGACGGCGGCCGCACATGGGTGCAGGCCGACACCGTCGGTTACCACGCCATCAGCATCGCCAGAGGATCGACGGTTGGATGGGCCGTGGGGTCGGAGGGGAGGATTGCGAAATGTGAAGTATTGATCAAGAAGTGAGTGGTAAGATTGAAGTGTATAGGAGAATGGCAGACAGGAGACCGGAGACCGGAGACCGGAAGGGAAAAGGGGTGAGGGATTGGGGATTAGGAGATGGGGAGTAATCAAAAATCGGTGGAAAAAATGCGAACATTGAATGGCCAAGGAAAGCGTGGAGCAAAGAACGTTGAGCGTGTATGTTATGCAGTATTAAGTTTACATTTAATTGGAGTGTAAAATGAACACGTTTTATTTATATGTTTTAGGTGGCACATTAAGTTATATTTTTGCAGTTACTATTTTAGCTTTGATTAATCCATTTAAAACATTTATCAGAAGTAATTACAAATGGTTCCTACTTGTTTTAATTTTTCTTATTTTTCAAGTCTTATTGTTTTACAAAACAAGAGATCAATATTTAGTTTTATTATCGATTTTTCAGTTCTTTATAATATTAATTGCATTTTCAGTCTTATTTAAAAATAAATTACAAAAATACCCATTCGCATTATTACAGGGTTGTTGGATAAATAATTATTCAAACAGAAATAATTCTGGTTCTGAATCTGTGATAATCAATAATAAAGGTCACTACTATCGAAATGGAGTATTAAAATATAGGTTACTTAAATTCAAATACAATTATGAAACAAACGAAATTTCATTTATCAAAAAAGAGTTTAATGGTTCTTTACATGGTAGAGAAATACTTAAAGTTATAGATTTCAATACACTTTCAGGTCATTCTTTCAAAGACACTAACCATACCATAGAATATAAAAGACAATAATATTAATAGTTATTATTCACATAGTCCATTTCTATGAAAGATTACTATAAAATACTTAAAGTTGAAATTAATGCAACATCTAAAATGATTAAGGATCAGTGGTTATTCTTATTGCAAGCATGGCATCCAGATAAATTTAGAAATAAAGATCAAAAGTTAAAAGCAGAACATATTACAAAAGGGATTAATGAAGCTTATAGTGTTATATCTGATCCAATAAAAAGAAAGAAATACGATGACACCTACAAATATAATACAAATAACAATGTCACGGAATCAAATAATTACTCGGTACACTATAATAAAGGAAAGAAAGGTAAATACTTAGAAGTTAAATTGATTGAAGTTTCTAAAAACAGGATCTTGAAATGTGATCCACACTGTGTTTGGTTTGAGGAGCCGGATAGGTGTAGGAACAAGAATGAATTCTATCTTACAAATACATTTAAAGATAAATTGATTTTTACTGGTGTCCTTTTATCTATAAAGAATATTTTCAGGTATGAATTGCATATACAATTTGAAAGAAATTGTTTTCTAATTGATACTGATAGAAATGTATATAAGCGTAAATTTCTGTATTGTGATACTTTTTCCAAATTTTCACGAAGATATTTAACCCAGAATGAGTGGTTACAACCTAATACAAAGGCATCTTTTTTGATTACTTTCCCTGAAATTGAAAAAGAATGTACTTTATCTGAAATATCATTTGAACTTAATTTATTCGAAAAAGGTACTCAATTTGGTTGGGTAAAAGATACTGAAGTATATAACCTTAGACTATAGTATTAATATGATTACTGCATAACAAAATGTGGCACGGATTGCAAACGGTTCGTAATTTCTAAAAAGGTCGCTTTGATTTGGATGTTAACAACTTTCACTAAATGCTTTACAAAGCGGATGCTAACACTTCCGCCCGATGTGTTCAGTTTGTGTTATGGACAGTAACGGTTGTTTGCACACGTGAGAATCACTATCTCGATGATCGGATAAAAAGGATAATAACAAAAAGCGTAAAAGTTAAAAACAAATCATTAATTAAACAGGTTAGGAGGAGTTATGAGACAGTTTGTAAGAACGTTCGGATTTGTTGCATTCATTTTGATGGTGGCAGTAGTGGTTCCGTTGTGGGGGCAAAACGCTGACAAGCGTCCGCTGAGTCATGATGATTACGACTCCTGGAAGTCCATCGTGGAGTCGAACATTTCAGCTGATGGAAACTGGATTTGCTATCTGGAGACACCTCAGGACGGCGAAGCGGATCTGGTCGTTCTGAATTTGGAAAGCGATAAGGAATTCCGGCATACCATCGGCTATTCCGGTGAAGGGACAGATTCGGAGAGGGAGGCGAAACCGCAGTTTAGCTATGACTCTTCGCATATTGTCTTTTTAATTTCGCCATCGAAAGCTGAAGTCAAAGAGGCGAAAAAGGATAAGAAGAAAAAAGACGAAGATAAGCCCAAGAAAAAGCTGGGCATCATGGATCTTTCAGATGGGTCTGTAACAGTGGTCGAGAGGGTGAAAAGTTACAAGGTCCCCGAAAAAGCGGGAGGATGGGTTGCTTACTTAATGGAGGAGCCACCCAAACCCGAAAAGAAAGACGAGGAGAAGAAGGAGGAGGAGGAGGAGGAGGAGGAAGAAAAGAAAGAGGAGGAGAAGGAAGAGAAGAAAGAAGAAGAAAAAGAAAAAGACGAAAAGGAAAAAGAAAAGAAGAAAAAATACGGCACCCAGCTCATCTTGCGATCTCTACAGGACACGACCAAAATCCATTTTGAATCGGTCATGGATTACCTGTTCACAAAAAATGGGGAAAATTTCCTCTACATCGTATCCAGTAAAGAGAAGCCCGAGACTGATGGCATCTATTATTTGGTACCCGGTGGAGATGCATCCACACCCTTGTTGTCCGGAGAAGGCAACTATTCAAAATGGGCGTTGAACAAAGAGGAAACCGTCATGGGCTTTGTCACGGATCGTGACGACTATGAGGCCGATGAACCGACTTTCCATCTCTATGGGTGGAAGGGTGGCGATTCCGAAGCCGTAAAATGGGTTTCCCATACATCGACCACCAATTTCCCGGAGGGCATGGCCGTGAGCGATAAGTCGGACATTTCGTTCAGCGATGACGGCAAGGTCGTAATGTTTGGAATCAAGGAGATCCCAGAACCGAAAAAGGAGGAGGAAGAAGAAGAAGAAGACGAGGACAAGGCCAAGTTCGACCTGTGGCATTGGAACGACCCCTACCCTCAACCTCAGCAGAAGATGATGGCCAAGCGAGTTCGGGATAATACCTGGGAATCGGTCTATCATATTAAGAGTAAAAAGTTCGTTAAACTGGCCGATGAGACGCTTCCCGATCTGTCTCTAAACCGCACCGGTACTATCGCTTTCGGACAAACCAATTGGCCCCACTCCAAAGAGGTTTCCTACTTCGGGCGTTATAACGACGTATACGTTGTAAATTCCAAAACGGGAGAGAAAAAACTGGTGAAGAAACATCTTTTCGGTTACGGTGCACGTCTCTCACCATTCGGGAAGTACGTCATCTGGTTCGAGGGCACCGACTGGTTCGTTTATAATGTGAAAACCAGGATCACAGTCAACCTTACCGAAGACCTGGATGTCCGATTCGACCGGGAGGACCACGATCGGCCCGAACCACCCTCTTCCTACGGTACCGCGGGATGGACAAATGGGGACAAAACGGTCCTCATCTACGACCGTTACGATATTTGGGAAATGACTCCCGACGGAAAGACGAGCCGCCGGATTACCGAGGGCTACGGCCGGGAGAACGACCTGTCCTTTCGATATATCAGACTGGATCCTGAAGAAATCACTATTGATCCCAAGATGCCCATTCTGCTTCAGGCGGTCCATCAGGAGACTATGGGCACGGGTTTCTATCGGGATCGTGTCAATGGTACAACATCACCCCGGAAACTCATATGGGCCGAGAGATACTTCTCGAGACCCCGGAAGGCAAAGGACAACGATAAACTCCTCTTCACACGTTCCACGTTTGATGAGTACCCGGACCTCTGGGTGAGCGATCTTGACTTCTCCAATCCACGGGAAATCACTTATCTGGGCAAGCAGATGGGTCCCTTCCTCTGGGGAAAGGCCGAGATGCGCGACTTTGAAAGTAGTGATGGAAGGCCTCTAAAAGGGATTCTTATCAAACCGGAGAACTTTAATCCATCAAAAAAGTATCCGTTAATGGTGTACATCTATGAGACCCTCCATCAGGGGCGACACAGGTACCGGAATCCTTCTCCGGGATCGTCGGTCAATCCCCCCTATTATGTGAGTAACGGTTATGTGATGTGGATGCCTGATATCGAATACGATACGGGATATCCGGGTAAGGATGCTCTGAAGTGTGTCCTCCCAGGCATCCAGATGCTGGTCCGGGAAGGGTATGTCGATCCTGAGGCCATCGGCATTCAGGGACATTCCTGGGGAGGTTACCAGATCTCTTACATGATCACCCAGACGAATATTTTTGCTGCGGCCGAGGCAGGAGCGCCCGTTTCCAACATGATCAGTGCCTACGGGGGCATCCGCTGGGGAAGCGGAATGGTCAGGCAGTTCCAGTACGAACAGACGCAGAGTCGCCTTGGCGCCAGCCTCTGGGAAGTCCCGATGCGATACATCGAAAATTCACCCATCTTCTGGGCAGACAAGGTGGAAACACCCGTGATGTATATGCATAACGATGAGGATGGTGCCGTGCCCTGGTACCAGGGTATCGAATTTATCATGGCACTTCGGCGTCTCGAAAAAGAGGCGTACATGTTTAACTACAACGGGGAAAAACATGGCCTTCGGAAAAGAGTGAATCAAAAAGACTGGACCATACGAATGGCCGAGTTCTTCGATCATCATCTGAAGGGTACACCGGCTCCCAAATGGATGACCGATGGCATCAAGGCCTGGGAGAAAGAAGAGGAGGAGAAAAAGGAGAATTGAAATTGAATCACCCTTCCGAAGGATCACATTAGGGAATCATCGATGGTTTTCTGTTTTATTGGTCGACCAGGTTTACCTTCGGAAGGGTTGTCGTCACAATTGGATGTTCAATTGATGGTAAATGGTAACGAGGCATGGGAGTACGAGGAAGATGATAAAATACAAATTAATCGCAGTCTTACTATCCCTTTTTGTTTTGAGCTGCGGAAAAACCACTGTGGGTACGAGCTCCATCTCCGGTCGTGTGATTTATGAACGGGATCAATCAGGAAGCGTCATTGTTCATCTGTTCAAACTGCATACTTCCTCTGAAGGACGGGTGCGCCGTCTAGGCAAGGGAGATATCTATGGTGAGGTCGATCCATTCCGAACACTCAAACTCGAAAAGCCGGGCAAATACTCATTCGACAATTTAGAATCGGGTCACTATTCGGTTCTGGCCTTTATGGATGCCGATGGAAATGGTGAAGTGGGGTTCGATCCTCCCGAATCCTTCGGCTGGTTTACGTCAACTCCTGGTGGAAGCTGGGATCCGATCCATGTGATGGAATCGGGCGTGACCGATTGCGATTTCAACCTTCGTATCCCCACACCTTTTTCCAGGGAGGATAAGAATGCTGAACATGGTGCCCTCAGATGGATGCGGGGGCTTCCTGTTTTGCAGCTCTGGGGAACGGCGGAAGAGCGCGGCTTCGCTCACGGTTATCTTGTGGGGACGCAAATCGTCGATTTCTTCGAATTCTACATCATCGAAGATAGCTGGCGTTCGGCAAAACGTTATCAGGACGTCTTCGTGCCTTTCCTGGAAGGTCACTTCGACTTTCCACCCGAATTTTTGAAGGAATGTGATGCTGTTATCGAGGGCATGCAGACGTCGGGTATCGATATGCGCGTGGAAGCTCTGGAGCGCGATTTTAACCGGACCGACCTGCTGGCCATCAACGCGTATATAGAGAGACGCGCGGCCTCTCCGGTGGCAGCTCCTTCGTCTTGCACTCAATTTGCTTTCTGGGGTTCCCAAACACAAGGCAGTGAGATTCATGGCGGTCTCATCGCCGCCAGGAACATGGACGGGGAATGCGATCTGCGGAAAGTCACGGTCAGCCACTTTCTCGTTTATGCCGTGGATCCTTCCGAATCCGGTCGTAAACGCTGGGTCTCGACCATGTGGCCCGGGTTCGTCGGTACGATTTCCGGCATGAATGAAGAGGGATTATACAGCATGGAGAATGCCGGAGGCTCTGGGCCGGGATCCGTTCCCGACGGGGTTGTCCCCTGTTCCTGGATTCAGCGAATGGTTCTGGAGAAACAGGGAGACGAGGCCTCTTCCGAAAGTGTCCTCAAGATGATGAAGCCCTTTACCTGTTCAACAGGCGGTATCACCGCAGCCGGATCGATCATCCTGTGGGCAGTTCCTTACAAGGGTCAGCAGTCACCGGCCTTTGTCTACGAGGGTGGTCGCACAGGTTATGCTATGCGGAGCCCAACGGACGTACGCCCTGTGGCTCCGACCAGTATTATGGCTTCGAATCACCATCTGGTTTACGGATTCGATCCGGACCGGCCCGATTATTCCTTAGGTAGACCGGTCTCATTTTCCTCCCGCTGGCGTTATGAGGCGGGCATGCACACGCTGGAAGCATGGGTACGTCAAGACAAATCACTGGGACTCGATGAAGCAAAACGACTCCTGCAACAAGTTGCCCACGGAACCACCGAATATTCCATCATCTTTATAGCCAACGAACGACGCATTCTCATCGCTGTTGACGACCTCAAGACCGACATGTGGGATGCCCCTTACATGAAATGGATCGAGTTTCATTTCCATGAACTGTTCGAAAAGTAAGTTGTCGGATAATACATCAATTTAGAGTCGCAGACATTACCTCCCCGGGAGCTCCAATCTCCCGGGGAGGTCTTGGAAGCGGTCCTCCTTCCGAAGGTTTTCGTTTAGATTTCTTCATTGGGTTCAGTTTTGTCTGATCAGACCGGTGAACCTTCGGAAGGATAAAGGAAACAATTGGAAATCAAAATATTTTTTATTATCTTATTCTTAAATATATTAATGAGTTGATAGGGGAGAATTATGGAAGCAAAAAAATTTATTGGGAAGGTGCTCCCTGATGGACAATTATCTTTACCAGAAGAAATTTCAAAACAGATAGGGAAAGTATTTGAAGTTATTTTGTTACCCATAGGGCAGACTGAAATCTATTCCTATACAGAACAGATAGCACGTGAAAAGGGGATATCACAATACAATGAAGCAGATATTGAAAAGATTATTCACGAATCCAGAGGTGTAAAAGCTTGATAAAAATCGTATTGGATACCAATACAATCATTTCGGCACTATTTTGGGAAGGGAATCCCCGTCGCATCTTAAATTTAGTAAAAGGTGGTCAGTATAAACTTATAACAAGCCATGAAAATATTTTAATTATTATCGCTGCTTTTATAATTCCGAAATTTTTTTAAGATTTTTATGTAGGGTTCAGTTTTAACTGATCAACCCGGTAAACTTTGACAAATTGTAGGGAAAATGGATTAGGGTTTGACATTGGCTATACGTATTATATTTTACAATGAAAGATCAGCGCGGCGAAGCCGCAATTATGAATTGAGAATGATGAATTATGAATGAATAAAAAATCATCCATCGAACCGTATGATTAGTAACTTTGTTTCCAGTATCTTGCGTCCAGCATCATGAAATTATATGCTGTGAGTTATCGATATGAATTTCATGTAAAAAAAACAAAGATTTTACTTGTAATACTATAGAGCGGGACAGTTACTATCTGAATTTACATTAAATCAGAGTTTGCAATTCCGGCTCAAGCTGAAAATATACATTCATCTGACATCGAACAATCACACCTAACTATGTTGTCGACAGAGATTCATGAACTGTCCTCTGCAAAACTCGGCTATTTGGTACAATCGATCCTATATTTAAATTTTTAACATTGTCAACCAGTTAACGATTTTTCACAAGTAATCGAAATGAGTAAATGTTCTGGTTATTAAACTTCTATGTTTTCAACATTTCGAAGGTTGAAAAAGATTGAGTATGAGGAATGCAATATGTCTAAAACAGCTTTCATATTCTTAGCTATATTGTTACTGTTGCCGTGCCTTTCATTCGCCCAATCCGGTAAAGTGCGTGGTTGGATTACAGATAAGGAAATAGGTGATCCGATTCCGGATGTGAAAATATCCGTTGAGAGCCTCGAGAGGAATGGGTACACTGATCAAAACGGTTTGTATGTCTTTTTGGCCGTACCACCCGGGGAGTATGCTGTTATAGCAGAGTGTATAGGATATCAGAAAATGAAAGTCACTCATGTTCACATCAGTTCAAATCTCACAACTCTTGTGGATTTTCAACTTATTCCCGATTCACTGACGACTGAGACTGAAATTTCAACCGATCACCAACCGATTCTCCCTACGTTTCTCAACACGGTGTGCATACAGACTCAGGAGGATATTCAGCATCTGCCGTTTCGTGGTTTTCAAAATATTATTGCATTGAATCCCGGCACGGTTCTGCAGGATGGGGAGTTACACATCCGCGGTGGCCGTTCCGGTGAGGTGGCCTATCTCATCAATGGCGCAAATGCGACGAATCCACTGTTCAACGATCTCAATGTGTCCATTATTCAGGAGGCAATCCAGGAAATTCAGATGCATTCGGGTGGTTTTACGGCAGAGTACGGTGGTGCGAATTCGGCGATTGTGAATACAATCCTCCGGACAGGCGGTACGAGACTCACCGGAACCCTGGACTTTCGCACGGACAATTTTGTAAAAGCTGGGAACCGATTCCTGGAAACCACATCTCAGGGGTATCATAATGTCGTGGCCACGGTTGGCGGGCCGATTCCGTTTACTTCTAAAAAGGTGAGATTTTTCTTGGCGGGACAGTATAATTACGCGAGAAACCGGTCGGCTGTTTTTCTCGAACCGTTTACATTTGATCCAATTGACAAGAGATTGCCTCTCTGGAGCGAAGATCTGTGGAACCGTGGGCACAGGGAATTTTATACGCCATGGTTTGTGGAAGCCGGTTATTCAGGTAGAGACCGTGATCGTAGCAAACCGCCTAGAAATGCCGCAGGAAAAGTGGTTCCGTTGACATTTGAGAGAAATTTCCTGCCGGATAACAACGCCCGCGGTTATACCGGAAATGGAAGCCTGGTTTGCGACGTATCGAATTCGATCCGGCTTCTCTTGACGGGAAGTTACAATCATACCCGGCAGCCGGAGGGCAGGGATAATTTCTATAAAGCCCTGAATAATTATTACAGTAATACTGAGGATGTAAGTACCAACAACCAGGCTTTCGTCAATCTGCGAGCTACGCACATCATCAATCCGACTACATATTATGATGTGGGTATTCACTGGGCCTCTCGAAAATATGAGAACTTCGATCGGCGTTTCGGTGGTGAATGGTGGAAATATTATGATTCAAGGGCATGGGGGCAAGCCGGATTGGATGCCCGTCAGTGGCAGGGAGTATTCGAAGGTCCCCTCAGATACAGCGTCATATTGGATTTCGATTTTATTCCACCCCATTCACCAAAGGACAATTATACAAAGAACAGTCAGACCGGTACCGGCGGTTTTTTCGATTTTACAACTCAGCTAAACAGAAACATCGAATTGAAAGCCGGCGGTCGAATTGATAGGTGGACAATGCGGTCCTGGAGTATCGGTAATATTGAAAATTATATGCATTATCTGTACGGCCGGGAGGCCGAATTTTGGTATCAAGGGGGGAGAGCGTTTACGGATGAATATGATGACCAGGGCAATCTTTTATGGACCGCCGACTATATCAGGAGAATAGAACTCACTCGACAGGGTTCTATTGATTATTACGGATGGGACTACGATGGCGAGACAAAGGTCGATAAAGGATTTTACGGTCCGCGAAGGCCATTCTTCGGTTCTGCCTATGTTCAATCGAAGTTGGAATATCGACGTTTAATTGTAAATTTGGGCTTGCGCTGGGAAAGAATTGACTACAATTCACCGAGACCTGCGAGTATCGAAATGCCGGAATACGATGCGACGAATCAGTGGATGGATGTGGAATCCTTCGTCGAGACTGAACCACACGAATACCTGCTTCCTCGCATCAGCTTGGCCGTACCCGTATCGGATAATACGGTCTTCCATGCTCAGTACGGTAAATACATTCAGTCGGTTAGCCTGAATAACATTTATCAACCGATTCGCTCAATGAATGGTTTAATCCCCATGGGTAATTATCGGTCGAGTTCGGTACAATTTTTAGCCAAACCGGAACGTACGAACCACTACGAATTGGGTCTCTGTCAGAAATTTTTTCCTGATATTGCATTCACGATGACCGTTTTCTATAAGGAATTTGTAGATTATCTTCGCCGCGATGCCATCGCTTCATACGTCACGGGTGAGTTTGTAAAAGAAACGCATTATATCACAGGATGGGTCAACAATGATTTTGGCGCTTCCAGGGGTGTCGAGTTGACATTCCGATTACGCCGGAAGAAGAGACTTGCCGGATGGATCAATTACACTTTTTCCCATACGCGCGGTACGGGCTCCTCTATTTCATCAAACAATGTCGTCTTGACTGATGTGACCGGTGCCCGGTTTCCAAGTGTCGTTTATCCTCTAAATTACGACCAAACCCATCGCGGCAGTGTCATGTTAGATTACCGCTTCTCCAGGGGGGAGGGAGGCAGGATTCTTGAGGATTTGGGCTGTAATTTGCTGTTTACATTTAACAGCGGCCATCCCTATATAAAGAATGTGGAGCCATACATTTTTGGTAGTTCGAGCCCATGGAAAGTCGGGACACGCTCTACATATGATAACCGTTTTCGCAACCCTGTTGAACCTACTAACAGTTCTAAAACGCCCTGGAGTTTTAACCTTGACTTGACACTTGATAAGATATTTATTTTTGGCAGTTTCAATATAAGACTCTATATGACAGTCTTGAACCTTTTGAACGCCAAAAACTTGATTAACGTCTATGAGACCACCGGAGAGGACGACGATGACGGCTGGTTGAGAAACCCGTTGGCAGAGCAATATGTAGAATGTGTGCCCGGTTATCAGCCCTTTTACGAGGCGATCAACCTGAATAACGGCTGGGCCTATACGTGGGCGACTGGTAAAAACCTGTGGGGGCCGCCTCGTCAGATTCGTTTCGGTCTGATGCTGGAGTTTAAATAATGTTTTTTGTTCCGTCATGATTGAACACAAACGCTAATAAATATATTCTTTATCTATCTGTGTATATTAAATCTAAATTACCAAATGATAAACTACAAAACTCAAATAAATTACAATGACCAATTACTAAAATTCGAAACGGGTATTTGAATTTGAAAATCGGAAGTACATATTTACGAGGAGTTTTAGGAGTATGGAATATGAATAGAATAAATTTTCTATCTATAATCACTGTGATTATTGTGGTGGTCATGATCATCGGATCGATATCCTACGCTGAGGAAGCGTCCGAAGACGAGAAGGGAAAAAGGCTTGCCAAGGCCGAAGGCTTTACCCCGGATCGTTATGCTATTCTCAATATCAATAATATCTGGGCCTGGGAGAGGGAAGACGGCCGGTCGAACCATTCGCCCCTGGGCGACAACGGTGTATACTTCCCCCGGAATACTTCGTATGTCATCTACTCGGATGGATTCGTGTGGGGTTCCAAATGCTATTTCGATGCCGCCCACACCATACCCGCCCCCTTTGACCAGCCGATTCGTGTGGGCGGTGCCACGTATGGTTCGGGGTCTCGTGAGGGATGGATCGAAGGTTTCGGCGAAACTGCGGTTCCTGCATCCGGAGACGATCCATTCGCACGTATCTATCGAATCCGGCGCGACTGGGCAGTGATGAATGATAATGACCTGATTGAGGATGCTGCGGATTGTAATGAGATTCTCTTTGCAGAGGTGACCGATGACCAGGTGCAGGTCATTCTGGATGATTATCGATGGTGCTGGGAAAATTGGCCGGTGCATTTAGGCGCGCCCTTCATCGACCGCAACGGCAACGGCGTTTACGATCCACCTCCTCGTTTCATCTATCCGGATGAACTCGTCGAGGGTGGCTATGACGAACCGGGCGTTGCCGGTATGAATCCGGATTCACCGGCGGATCAGGTGATCTGGGCCGTTTGGAACGACCTGTACAGATCCTTGCGATTTGGCTCCGAACCGACCGGTCTGGAGATTCAATCGACTGTGTGGGGTTACGACCGGAAGGATGCTCTCGGCAATATTTACTTCCGCAGAATAAAATTCATCAACAAGGGAGGCGTGGAAATAGACGAGTCCCGCAACATGGGTGCCTTCTATCTCGACAGCATGTATGTGTGTCAATGGTCCGATCCGGATGTGGGTTCGGCCGGTGACGACCTCGTTGGCTGTGACACACTTTTGGATATGGGGTTTGCGTATAACGGCAATGATGTGGATATCAGGTACAGAGATTATGGTCTGCCCCCTCCATCGGTCGGATACGATATCCTGCAGGGTCCGGCAATTGCCTCGCCAGGTGATGTGGCGGTGTTTGATATGAGATACAGACAGAATTATAAAAACCTGGGAATGACCGGTTTCGCCTATTTTGGTCCCAGCAGCCCCTATGCTGACCCCGCTCCCGGATACCATGACACGATTCGATGGTACAAAATGTTGAGGGGATATTCGGGGGTTCGGGACGGGGATGTTTATCACGTTCACCCGCCCGGAGTCACACCGGGGCCGTTTCCCCTGGCCGGTGACCCTGTTACCGGAACGGGCCATATTGACGGGCAGGGTGAAGACTGGTCATTGACCCCCGGAGACCGTCGAATACTCTGTAACACCGGTCCTTTCCGGATGGCCCCCGGTGACACGCAGGAGATCGTCGTGGCCCTGATATGTGGCCTGGGTGCGGATAGACTGTCCAGTATTTCTGTCATGAAATATAACGACCGTTTCGCGCAGGCTGCTTACGATATGCTCTTCGCAGTTGCTGATGCGCCAAAAACACCAAATGTGAAGATCGCCGAGCTGGATAGCAAAGTGATATTAGAGTGGGGCAGTGACCTGACACGTGTTGCAGAGACAGAAGGAAAAGTGGATGGGGCCGGAGGTTACGCGTTTGAAGGATACAATGTCTATCAACTTCCGACAGCCGGATCTGAGATTGAAGACGCGGAACGAATAGCCACGTATGATTTAGTCACCGACCCTGCGGTTGTTCTTGATGAACAATTCGATCCTGCTGTGGGCCAGTATCTTATGACGCCGGTTCAGTTCGGGTCCAACAGTGGACTCCATCGCGAATTTGTGTTTGATCGTGATTATTTGCGGGGTATCGGTCAGATTAATAACGGTACAGACTATTATCTGGCAGTGACTGCATATAGTGTTACCACGACTCCCGGATTCTTCCCCAGATCTATCGAGTCGCCACTGCATGTTATTAAGGTCGTACCACAATTAAGTTGGTTGGGTGAGGTGATGGGTTCCGATTACGGTCAGACAATTGATGGCATTAATCATATCATGGGAAGTGGGGATGCCACGATTACTCCCATTGTCATCGATCCTTTTGTCGTTGTCCCCGCCATCTATACCGTATCCTGGGATCCGGATTCGACGTGGAAGGTCTCGAAGGGAGATATGACCCTCATCGATGAACAAACGAATTACAGCGGCGACGAGAATTATCCCATCGTCGACGGCATTAAGGTGAAGGTGGAAGATGTCAATTTTGGGGCACCTTTGGATTTTTCCGATGTTTCAGTGAATCCATCGGCTGCTGCTGCTGATTATTATAATATCAGTAGCTTCTATACTAATGGTTGGTCGAGCAGCGCCACTGCACTCGAATGTCGGGGTACCGGTACGACGGATGTGACGCTTCTTCAGAGCGACATCGAACTTCGGTTCACCGGGGAATACGATGATGATGGTGTCACGGTGAAAGACGGTACGGGTTCTATTGCCACATTCATCGGTGCAGGAAACTATGACCTCGGAGATCATCCCATGAATCCCATTCCAGGCTCGATGGATCCTTTCCCAATCCGCATTCCCTTTGAAGCGTGGGATATAGAGAGGAATATGCAGATCAATGCTTTGATCTATGATCAAAATCAATCCTTGTCGGATGATCCATTTTACTCCTTTAATCCCAACAGCCGGATGGTTGTCTTTTTGAATGCTCTGGCGTACAAGGAAACGGCCGTGACCGAAGAGGAGGAGGTGAATAATACCTGGAATCTTGTTTTCCGGACGACGGAATGGCTGACCGGTGATGTGGTCAGGATTAAATATGCAAACCCAATTATTCCGGGATCGGATGCATTCACGTATTCGACCGAAGGACTCGAGAAAACGATAGATGAGGCTCAGAAGAAAAACGATGTTCATAGAATAGGCGTATTTCCCAATCCGTACTATGCTTTTAATCCGCTGGAGCCCCACAGGTTTGAAAAGTTTGTCACGTTTAATAATCTGCCACCCAAAGCGACGATTCGCATTTTCAATCTGGCAGGCCACTTAGTCAAGAAGATTGAAAAAAATGATGATACGAAGTTTGCACGCTGGGATCTCCTCAATCAGAATTTTCTGTTAGTCGCGAGTGGTATCTACATCGCCCATATCAACATGCCCGATGAGGGTTTGGCAAAAACATTAAAACTCGTCATTGTGATGGAAGCAGAATTCCTGGATGTTTATTAGTACGCTTTTAACCTTCCGAAGGTTGCCATCAGGGAGGCGAGCAAATTTTTCGCTTTCTTTTTTACAGGACAATCAACCTGATAAACGGCTGGGGATACACATATGCAACCGGTACAAGCCTGTGGGGTCAGCCACGGCAGATTCGGTTCGGTTTGATGATAGAGTTTAAATAATTGGCCTGAAACACCACGGAAGCTTCGAGCCTCCGGGGTGGTCCTTTTTTATTTTCAACTTGACTTATTTACGCTAATTAGTTATATTAATATTGATTAATACAAATCCGTTTAAAAATATCATTCCCTTTTTAATTAATTTTTAATACAGGATTGTCGAAAAGTGGAGCATTGTTCCATGATCGGTAAAACCATATCTCATTATAAAATTCTTGGAAAGTTGGGTGAGGGGGGGATGGGCCTGGTTTACAAAGCCGAAGATATCAAACTCAAACGGACAGTCGCCCTTAAGTTTCTCCCGCCTGATTTAACACGTGATCCTGTGGCCAAAGAACGGTTTAGCCAGGAGGCGCAGGCGGCATCCTCACTGGATCACAACAATATATGTACTATCCATGAGATTGATGAGACAGATGATAGGCAGACGTTCATCGTCATGGCCTGTTACGAAGGAGAGACGCTGAAAGAGAAGATTCGGTCCGGTCCGCTTGGTATTGAAGAAGCACTCGACATCACGCTTCAAGTTGCCCGGGGTCTGGAGAAGGCCCATCAGCAAGGAATCGTGCATCGGGACATCAAACCGGCTAACATTTTTATTACTAAAGAGGGTGTGGTAAAAATTGTTGATTTTGGATTGTCCAAGTTGGCGGGACAGTCGGGCCTCACAAAAGAAGGAACCGTTTTGGGTACGGTGGCCTATATGTCACCCGAACAAACACGGGGAAATGAAGTGGATTGCAGAACGGATATATGGTCTTTGAGTGTTGTCTTCTATGAAATGCTTACGGGCCAGCTCCCATTCAAGGGTGATTATGACCAGGCTATCATCTATTCTATTGTGAATGAGAGTCCTGCAAGTTTGACAAGCATTAAGAAACAAATCCCATCAGAATTGGAAAAGAAAGTATTGAAGGGATTAAAGAAAGGCACAGAGGAACGCTACCAGACGATGACCGAATTCTGTGAGAATATGAGTCAGGTAACACAACAAATCGTGATGAGAACGTCGGGAATCCGGCCCTCCGGATTTATTTTATCGCAGTTGATTAGAACACGATGGCTTCGCGTTGCAATCCCGTTCATTGCAATATTTCTTTTATTGATGATAATGTTTCTACAGCCCACCATGAGATCGTTTTTTTCCAGATGGTTAGGTTTTGGAAACGTTCCCAGGGAGAAACATTTAGCCATCCTACCATTTCATGTGATCGGCGGTGACGATGTCAGCAAAGCCTTCTGTGATGGTCTGGTAGAGACAATAACGAGTACTCTGACTCAGCTCGAGCAGTACAAGAGTTCGTTGTGGATCGTTCCAGCATCTGAGGTGCGGGGATTCGGAATCATCAGTATCAAAGAAGCAAGACGTGCTTTTGGTGTGAACATGGTGATAAATGGGAGCATGCAAAATGTCGATGAAATGGTTCATTTAACATTAAATTTGATCGATGCAAAGACACTACGCCAAATAGAGTCTCAAATTCTAATCGATAATAAATCGAACATTGCCATTTTACATGATCGTGCCATTGCAGAATTAACAGAGATGATGGACCTCGAACTTCAACCTCAAATACGACAAGTTTTAACGGCACAATCCACAGTCGCGCCGGGGAGTTACGAATTCTATCTACAGGGAAGGGGTTATCTGCAACGTTATGAGAAACTGGAAAACGTTGATAACGCTATGCTATTATTCAGCAAAGCCATTCAACTCGATTCTTCTTTTGCTCTGGCTTATGCAGGGATGGGAGAAGCGTGCTGGCTTAAGTATGATTTAACCAAAGATATTTACTGGACTAAACAAGCCGAATCGAATTGTAAAACGGCAATCCGCTTGAATGATCGACTTATCCCTGTCAGGCTGACCCTTGGTATAATTTATAAAGGAATCGGTAGGTATGAAGAAGCCATCGGTGAATTTAAGAGATGTTTGCAAGTCGATCCGGTGAATTATAATGCACTTCGGGAATCGGGTATCGTCTATGAAGAGTTAGATAAGCTGCCCGAGGCAGAGGCAACCTACAGAGAAGCCATTCGATTGAAGCCCGGCTACTGGGCCGGTTATAATTGTCTGGGTCATTTTTATTGGAGATTCGGGGAACTTCTCAAAGCCGAGGAAATGTTCCGCCAGGTGATGCGATTGACCCCGGACAATGTGCGTGGATATAATAATCTCATGGGCATATACTTTTCATTGGAGCAATACGAATTGTCGAGGATGATGTTCGAGAAGTCCATTGCCATCGAGCCCAATGCAGATGCCTATTCCAATATGGGTACTTTTGAGTTTTTTTTGGGCCGTTATCAGAGCGCTGTTGCCCTGTTTGAAGAAGCCGCTGGTATCGGACACAACGATTATCGGATATGGGGTAATCTGGCCGATGCATACAGATACGTTCCGGAATATTCGGAAAGGATCGTTCCAACATATCAACGAGCGATTCAACTGGCACAGGAACAGTTGTCTGTTAATCCAAAGGACTCTCATTTGTTGAAAAGTTTGGCCCTTTATCATGCCAGACTGGGAGAAAATGAGCGGGCCATGATTGAGATCACCAAAGCACAAAATTTATCATCGCAGGACATCACTATCCTGAGAACCCTCGTCATCATCCTGGAACTCACTGGCCAACGCGACCGATCATTCAACGCCCTTGAGAAATATATCGAGCGGGGGGGCTCTCTGGGAGAGATCGAGAATGACCCGGATTTGATGGATTTAAGAAATGATCATCGATATCAACAGATCGTACCGATAAGAGTGCAAAAAGAGGAAAAGGAATTTCAATAAAGGACGGAAGGACTGAAAGATTTCTTGCGTCCCACTTTGTCACAATGCTGTTGAGGAAAATGTACCACAAGGAGGACAAGATGAATGGTTCAAAGAGTCATAAGGTTACCATGACTTTAAAAAATGGTGACATTTCGTACGCTCCTTACCGAATTATAGTAAATAGGGGAGATCAGATTGAATGGGAATGTATAGGCAAAAAAGGGGTTAAATACCATGTTGCCGTCCATGTTGGGTGGGATTCCCCTTTAAATAAGGGACGGATAAGGGCATTGCCTGGGAAAAAAGTCAGTGGCGTTGTCCTCGATGAAGCAAAACACGGGACATACAAGTATTTTGTCGCCATCTCTGATGGCAAGAATATCTGGACCGATGATCCCGAGATTATTGTCCGGCGCTAACCCTAATCTGATAAGGGAAAAATTCTTAATAACATGATTAAGATTTTTATGGGATTTCTTGTGAAATCCAGGGGGAGAGGTGCAGTCTGATTGTCCCTCATGAGGCCGTTTCAGAATAGTTAATTTGGACATTCCCGAGATCTTTTTAGCCATATCTGAAACCATTCCGAAAAATGTCTTGTATTTTTTGAAAACATACCGTATCTTATTACACGAGAGTGCTAAAAATAGCATTTTGGGGAAATACGATGAAGTATATCGAATTTCGAGAAGCACTGAAAATGTTTACAGTGTTTTCACTCAATGAGATCAAAAAGATTGACGACCGGTTTCACAGAAGAAGATTGAACGAATGGCAGGATAAAGGATATATTAAAAAGGTCATAAAAGGGTATTACATTTTTTCTGATTTGCAATTAAATGAGAATACACTGTTCGAGATTGCCAACACGATTCATCGACCTTCCTATGTTTCTTTTGAAATGGCCTTAACCTATTATCATCTCATCCCTGAAGGGGTATATGCTATCACATCCGTTTCCAGCAGAAAGCCTTATTCATATTCAACGCCATTGGGAGATTTTATATACAAGAAAATGAAGTCCAATTTGTTCTTTGGTTACTCCCTTGTTAACTATAATGATAAATGTTTCAAGATTGCAAATTGTGAGAAAGCCCTTTTAGACTATTTCTACATTCATCCCCATTTCAAATCGATGAGCGATTTTGAGGATCTGCGCATCAATGCAGATGCTTTTTGGGACCAAATCGACGAAGAAGG
>Ga0114922_10000297_pt1 | contig 47916 bp, 37 predicted proteins | sample AartaG_FD_100975 | JGI IMG/M metagenome (GOLD analysis project Ga0114922, IMG submission 100975) | Deep subsurface microbial communities from Aarhus Bay to uncover new lineages of life (NeLLi) - Aarhus_00045 metaG | ecosystem: Environmental > Aquatic > Marine > Oceanic > Sediment | place... | reverse complement strand
AGGAACAGACTCTTCCGCGCTTCTTTTCGTTTGAAAAACCACAGCGGTGGAGAAGGATACTTTTTTGCCTTTTTGCACTTGACTTAACACCGTACAGCTACGCAGACCATCGCCCTTAAGTCAATGCCATCGGTGGTCAGTCTTGTCCGCCGCCTACTTCGTGAAAGACCTGCAAGACCCGCCGCGCGCATTTTTCCCACGAGAATTTCTCACAACGCCGGAAGCCCTTTCTCACGAGGTCATCCCTCAGCTTGTCGTCGTGCAGCACCTCGAGGATTGCCTGGGCCAGGGCTTCGGAGTCACCGGGCCGAACGTGCAGCGCGGCGTTGCCCGTTACTTCGGGCAGTGCGCCCGCCGTGGTGCACACTACGGGCGTGCCGCAGCACATTGCCTCGAGGGGGGGCAGGCCAAAGCCTTCGTGAAGGGAAGGAAAGGCAAACACGCCGGCGCCGTTGTAGAGGAGCGGCAGGTCGTTGTCGTCCACGTCGGGCAGCACGTGCAGGCATTCGCCGAGTTCCAGCCGGCGCGCGGCTTCGAGGACCTTCTTTGTGGCGCGGCAGGTGCGTCCCGCGAGGACAAGGTCGCAGTGCCTGTCGGCTTGGCGCCTGACCATATCGTATGCCCGGATCAGGCCGACCACGTTTTTCCATCCGCCCAGGAGGCCCACGTAAAGGATATAGTCGCCGGCGATATTGTACTTTTCGCGGACCATCTGAATGTCGGCCGGATCGTATTTCGGATGGAATCTCTCATCGGCCGCCGGGTACGCCACCGCGACCTTTTCGCGGTCAATGCCGTAATGCTCCTGAATCGCCCGGCTCGAGAATTCCGATACGGTAAGCACCTTGTGAGCCCTCCTCACCGATTGTGCCACGAACGCACCGTAATACAGCCTCGCGCGCAAACCGGCATACTGCGGCATGATCGCATACGAAATATCGTGCACCGTTACAACGCCCGGGCAGGGGCAGCGGATCGGCAGCACAAAATCGGGGTTGAAGAGCACGTCGATCCCCTCGCGGCGAATGATCCGCGGCACGTCGATCTGCTCCCACAGAAGAATCGAAAGGAAGTTGGACCGGCGGCAGTTGATAACCTTCGACGATCCTTGCAGGCCGCGGAGGTCCTTGTTGGATAGAAGCACGAGGTCGTCGGTGGTGATGTGGCCCATCGCTCGCAGGACCCTTCGCGCATAGCGGCCAACGCCCGCGCCGTGGGTGAGGCATCGCGCAAGGAAGGCAATTTTCATGTGCTTTCCTCCCAGTTCAGACATTCCGCAAGGGTGAGCCGCCGAGCCAGACGGACCCCCGCGTTCGCCAGGCCGAATACCACCCACACGTACGGCCACCAGAAAGTTGCGTGTGCCATGTAATGCACCGCTACCGCAACGAAGCCTACGCCCATTCCCCACAGGATGGTCTGCGTGGGCCCGTGCGGGGCCCGCCGCGCCCATCGGAAGCACAGCCAGATGATGCTCACAAACGTGCCGATCACCATCACCATGCCAAGCACGCCGAGCTCGCCCATGATCTTCGCGTAAAAGGTGCTGGCGGGTGGGTCTTCCTCGATGCCGAGCTCAAGCAGGTAGTCGTATTCAAATGCACTGAATCTGCCGGGGCCCACGCCGAAGAGCGGATGGTCGCAAAACATTTTCCAGCCCACATCGGGTGCGACCCTCCGACCCGAGCCGACCCCGATCTCAAAGAGGTCGACGACCTTCTGCCAGTTATCTTCGGCAAGCTGGGCATAGTCCATTTCCGTGAAAAGCGACACCGCCATCAGACCCAGAGCGGCGAAAACGGCCAGGGCCAGGACCATCAGGCCGAATCTCCTCAGTGGCAGCCTGTGCCGCACGAAGACGCCAAGGAGCAGTAAGATTTCCAGCGCAAAAACGAACCACCCCCCGCCCGAGAAGGTGAAGAATAGCGCAATACACAGCAGGATCATCGCGGCGAGGTCCCACCTGCGGCCCACAAGAACGTCCCCGCCGGGCCGGGCGCCCTGCCGCGCGTAGCTGAAAAACGCGATGGGAATGACCAGCACCAGGAAATTCGCAAAGTAGGAGGGTTCGCTGAGCGTGCCCGTGATGCGCGGGGCCGTGCCAGTGTACCAGATGGTGCTTGCCTTCACCCCCAGGCCGGTTGTCATTCCGCCCATGAAACCTACGAGATTCAAGAGCGACCAAACGCAAACGAGCATGCTGGTGATGATGAGAACCTTAACGGCCTTGTGCCAGACGCGCCACGTGTTTGCCAGCCAACTCACCGCAAAGTAGATCGCGAACGCCACCAGGGAGTGCGCCGTCTTCTTGTAAATCGCCATCCGGGGCTCGTCGAGGACGCCCGTCACGCCTATCCAGGCTGTCGGGATGTTCTTAAGCCGTTCCACGGACGGTATGTTGCCCAGGTTCGCGGTAGCCGAGACCAGCATAGCAGCCAGAGTCCCGAGGACGAAGACATCAACGATGCTTAAATGGGGCCGCCGGCCGGCTTTGAACATATACATGACAGCGACGATGAACAAGAGCAGTCCGAATATCTCGCTGAGCCTGAACGTGACGCCCATCGACTCCGTTTTGAAGACATCGACATAAGGCGCCACGAAGACCAGCGCGTAGAGGCCCAAGCTCGGCCTGGCCAGCAGAATCACCACAACGAACGGAGCGGCCGTGGCAATGAGCACCGCCGCAAACGCCCCGCCCTGGCCGAGACTGTATCCGATGGCGGCTCCCAACGCCGCGACCGCGGCAAGCGCCGCCAGCGCCGCGGGCCTGTGAAGCTGAACGAGCCGGTTCTCACCAAGGTTCGGCATACGCGTGTCCTCTCAAGACTCGGCGGACGTCGGCGAGCCGTGCTCCCCTTTCGAGGGCGAGTTGTAGATGATAAAGATGAACTCCCGCAGGTCCTGTGCTACCTTTCGCATGGTGTATTTCTGTTGCACGCGCCTTCGGGCGGCCTTTCCGAGCTTGGCGCGATCGCCTGCAAACACCTCCGAAATCCTCGCGGCTAGATGGCCCGGGTCGCCCTCGTCGAAGACCATCCCCGCCGGGCCGATCACGTGCGGTATCTCGCCCGAGTTCGACCCCACGACAGGCACCTCGGAGGCCATCGCTTCTATGAGAATGCGCCCGAACTGTTCCTTCCAGATTCTCGTCGTCACTGAAGGCAAGACGAGCACGTCGATACAATTCATGTAACCGGCGACCGAGTCGTGAGGCACCGCGTCTACGAACCGAGTCTTGGGCAGCATTCCAAGCTCATCGACGCGTCGCAGGATGCGTTTCTTTTCCGGCCCGCGGCCGATGATCAGGAGGTTGAACGGGAAAGTGAGCCGTGCGACGGCGTCTGCCAGGATCGTCACTCCCTTTTCCGGCAGGAGTCGGCCCATGTAGCCTACCACGAAGTGCTCCAGGCCGAGCTGTTCGCGGAGTCGTAAGCTGTCGTCTTTTGAGAAAACATCCACGTCCACACCGAACTGCGGAATAACTTCTATCGGCCCGCGGTAGCCTCTGCGCCGGAGGGCCTGCATTGCCTCTGTGCCGCCCGCCACGGCGCCATGCGCCTGAGAGAAAACAAGTCGCTCGCAGCGCGGATACACCATCGCCCTGGGGCTCGGCAGTCTGTACCACCGTTCGGCGATATTCTCCCAGGAAAAAAAGATGAGCTTGAAGCCCATCTTGCGGCGAGCCCGAGCTATCTGTGCCGCCACGATACTGCACGGTTCCTCTTCCATGTATACCACGTCGGGCATCTCGCTCCGGAGGATGCCGGCCATGTTGAGGTAAAGTGTTATGAACATATGGTCTGTAAACAGCGTGCGGGCCTTGATGATGCGAAAGCCATCGCCCAGGTCGTTCTCAAGGTGCACCTTCCTCGAGCCCTCCAGGCTGTAAGGCGGCACGACGAGGGTGACGTCGAGGCGATCATCCTCGGCCAGGATGGCTATTTTCTCCTGGTATCGACGGGCGACGCAGGCATGGGATACGATCAGGCATTTCATGTTCTCCCTCCAGGCTGCCGGCGATCAGGTGCTGTTGTACACCTCCAGTGTGCGCCGTGCGATCTCGGGCCAGGCAAAACGGCGATCAAGAACAACGAGGTTCTGCTTCATCCTGCTGCGAATCTCCGGCGACCGGGCCAGCGTCTGGATCGACTCGGCGAGCTGCTGAATGTTTCTCGGAGTGACGAGCACAATATTCTCACCGTCGATCATACTTTCGGGCAAAGGGAATTGCGGCGAAGTAGTGATCACGGGCAGGCCGTGATGCACGGCGGCAAAGAACGACCCCCGACGCACCGATAGGCCGTCGGGGAAAGGCAACACACAGATATCCGACGCCAGCAGGAACTCCGAAACCTGTCGCCGTGTGACGAAACCGGTGATGTGAATCTTGTCCAGCAGGCCCGCCTCAACGATCTTCCTCCGAAGCATGCAGCTATACAGGGTGTCGGCTGGGCTGAAGGTGCCGATTATCAACAGCCTGGTGTCGGGGATTTCGCTGTTGACAATGCCGAAGGCCTCCACCAGGTCGTCCAGCCCCTTTCCGGGATGCAGATTGCCGAAGAAACAGATCACGGACGAGTCGGCCTGGGCACCGATCAGGCCGCGGCGGGTATTTCGATCGAAAGAACCTGCCGGCGGGACCTCGATGTTCGACGCAATGTTTATGCGGTGGATGCGGCCCGGCTTCCAGAAGAGCCTGCGCCTGAGCGCCGTGCAGTCTTGGAGGTTAGTCGTGATCACCTCGGTCGCCGCCGTCGCCATCGCCAGTTGCCTGGCGCGGTTCAGCCGTTGGGCGATGGTATACTCGTGCAGCGTCAGTACCACCTTGTACCTGAGCGCCCGGAGGATGCCCGGCATCAGCGAGAGCGACGCCACCCTCCCGTACCTCACCGAGGGGAACTGCAGGTGCACCACGTCGGGCTTTATTTTGCGCAGGGCCAACAGGAGCCTCATTGCCCCGATGAAGTTCCACCGGCGAATGATCCGGTGCAGTTTCAGCGTCGCGTGCCCCTCGCCCGACCGGTGAACCGACGTGACCACGTGCACTTCTACTCCCATGCCCGCCAGGTGGCGGCCAAGGCATTCGGTGTAGTCGCCGATGCCGCATCGCTGCGGAGGAAACGCCCCCGTAACCAGGCAAAGCCTCATAACCGCATTTCCTTTTCAACTCATTCTCGAGAGCAATGCTTCCTCAACCCACTTGGCGACGGTTTCCCATGAGTAGATCTTGTGGGCGTAGCGGGCGACCCGCTCGCGAAGGTGGGTTGGCGTTTCGTTGGCCAGGTGGCCTAGTATGCCTTCCGCCATTCTCTTGGGTGTGGTGCCGGAGAACAAGAGCCCCTCGTCGATGTCGCCGAGTATTTCTCCCGTGGCGCCTACTGACGTCCCCAGCGTCGGGGTGCCGCAGGCCATCGCTTCGACGGTCGACAGGCCGAAACCTTCCAGAAACTCAGTGGGCATGATGAAGTAATCCGCCGCGCGGTAGTAGTCGGCGAGGTCGCCGGCGGGGATGAAACCCAGCAGGCGCACGACGTCCGACAGCGCGAGCTCTCGTATCATCTCGCCGAGTTCGTCGTACAGGATTCCCGTTCCGCCGATGCACAGCAGAGCCCGGGGCTCGCGTTCCTTTATGATTTCCATAGCTGCGATGATATTCTTGAGTCCCATCCGGGGCACAAGCCGCCGAACGGTCAGGAGCAGCTTTCGCCCGACCGGGATGCCCAGCTTCTCCCTTATCGCTTCGCGGCCGGCGACGGGGCGGAAGCGCCGGGTATCGACTCCGCCGGGGATTACCTCAAGCTTGTCTTGTGGCACTCTGAAGTAATCGCCCGCCCGGCGTTTCATGAATCTGCTGAGAACGAATACCAGCGAGGATTGTTTGAGCACTCTTTGTTCTCTGCGCCGCTTCTCGTAGAGAGAAACAGGCACCCACATTCTCTTTACAACTTCCCGAAAGGTCAACGGCCGATCGCGGCGTAGCAGCGCCGCCTCGATCCGCTCTTCCTCGAAAAACGGAGCGTGGAGAGTGTAGACCTTCAATGCTTCGCTCGATCCGGGATGATCGAAAACACCCGCCGTCGAGTGCGGCCAGTGGCCGTGGATCACATCGAAGTGCTCGTTTGTGACGAGGGAGTCGAACCTGTTTCTTGCACCGAAGTACAACTTGTAACGCCATCGGACCGGATCGTTGGTGTCGTGATACTCGTAGCGGATGTAGCGTATGCCGTCGATCTTCTCTTCGGGCGGCAGTTCGGGGGCGGTCCTGCGAGTGAGGATCGTGAGGCGATGGCCCAGCTTGCCGAGGTGCTTCGCAAGCTCGTAAACGTACGTGTGCACCCCGCCGATCTCGTCGGGATACGCGCCGTTGCACACCATCAGGATATTCATTTCCGCCTTTCCTGTGCTCGTTCCGACAGTATTCTTCGATACAGCTCCTGCACCTTTTGGATGTTTTGGCTGAGCGTGTAAAGCCGGGCGGCTCTTTGCTCGCCGAGCTTTCCCATGCACCGGGCGACGTCCATATCCGAGAGCAGCTTCGCGATGGCCTCGGCCAGCGAGGCGAAGTCCCTCGGCGGCACCAGCAGCCCGGTAACGCCGTCTTCCACTGTTTCGCATGGGCCGCCGGCCCTCGTGGCGATCACAGGTTTTGCCAGCGCCATCGCCTCCAGGACCACCCTGCCCAGCGCTTCTTCGTCTGCCGCGCACACCATCACGTCGGTTGCATCGATCACGTCGAGCGCGTCCTTTCGGAAACCCGTAAACACCACCCGGCCGACCAGGCCTAGACTGAGCGCAAGTTGCTTGAGGTGGGCTTCGTAATCCCGGGGTGCGTAAATCGGCCCCCCAGCGATCAGAAAGCGGGCATTCGGGAAGCGGTCCTTTAGCGCAGCCGCCGCGCGAAGGAAGATCTCCTGCCCTTTTTCGGGCGATAGCCTGCTGGCTATGCCCACTACGTCGCGGCCCACCAGGTCGAGTTCTTCTCGCGCCCGGGGGCCGTTGGCCTTGCCGCGGATTCCGGGATCAACGCCGCTGTATATCACCTCCGTGTTGTGCGTCGGCAGCCCCGCGCGGGCCATTGCGTCGCGTATGGCGTGCGATATGCATATCACGCGCGCGGAGGATGCCGCACGCCACCGCATGTAAAGAACAGGTGAGGAGAGATAGGTGAACAGGTGAAAGAGCGAAAGCCGCCTGCTCTCCTGCTCTCCTGCTCTCCTGTTCTTCGGTCTCAGGGGCATAGTGCGGTAAATGATCGTTTGAGCGTCGTGGATGACCGGTACGTTGGCCATGCGCGCGGCTATGGCGCTGTGGTGGTCGGCCGGCAGCGATGAGCTGTGCACGATGCAAGGCCCGACCCGCCTGATGTGTCGGCAGAGCCTGAGCGCCGACAATGGCGACGGGGCCGACCTGCTTCTGAAGCGGATCGGCTCCATCGGCACGACCGTCACCGCCATCCCGCGGCGCCGCAGTTCGTTTGCGTAGGGTCCGTCATCGCATACGGCCACCTCAACGTCGAATGCGGTCCTGTCGACGTTGCAGGCCAGCAACATCTGATTAATCTCGCCTCCGCCGAGGAGCGAGTTTGGGCTCACGTACAGGATTCTTGTCTTTGCCATAAGCCGCTACATCCGACGGTCGGGAACGTGGTAACACTCTCGAACGATGCTGTCGTACTGCTCAAAGGAAATCTGCCCTCTGATGAAATCGGCGTGGAGCTCGACCTCACGGCAGGGGTGCTTCTCTATGAAATAGCGCAGGTTGTTGTCGGCACTGAGGTCGTTTCTGCGCAGGCTGAAGCCGTGGGTTTGGTGATAATTTACCGCGTTGGGCTCGTATACGAAGCGTGCGGCCTTGCTGTGGAGCCGGTAGCCGAGCTCAACGTCCTCAAGACCCCATCCCGTGAAATTTTCGTCGAAACCTCCGACCTGTTGAAGCATTTCTGCCGATACGGAGAAATTGCCGCTGATCAGGAAAACCCACGGTATGGTAATGCTGCTCATATCCCCTGGCGGCTCGGGCAGATAGTGAGGCAGGGCGTAGTGCTCCAGCCTGTGAGGCCGCGAGGCCACGTCGGCTTCGCTCAGGAGCCTACGCGTTTTTCCTTTGAACAGCATCGACACGACCCTCCGGAAGAGGTCGGGGCGCATTCGGCCGAGCTTTTTCAAAGCGGGTCGGGCAGGCCATGCCGGCATCCACCAGGGGAGGTGGGCGAGGATTTCTTTCTTCTTGCCGATCACCACATCCGCCGACTCGGCCGAGTGATGCGCCACGTGCTCTTCTACGAAGCGCGGACAGGCCACCATATCGGGGTCGCTGAAGATGAGTACCTTGCCTCGCGCATGCATGATGCCGTGGTTTCGCGCCGACGATGCTCCGCCGTTGGTCTTGCGAAAATACCGGGCGTTGAGCCACAAATGCGACCTCACAACGCCCTGCGTGTCGTCGGTCGAACCATCGTCAACGATCAGTACCTCGTAGTCTTTCGGGCTGATCGACTGGCTCTTCAGAGAGGTCAGGCTGAACGGCAACAGCTCCGCCCGATTGTAACAGGGAAGGATCACTGAAGCTCTCACTTCACCCATTGCTAAGCTCCTCGGGACTATGTCAACTTTTCGTAAACCGACAGCAGGCCGGCTCTGTATGCGTCCCACGTGAGCCCGGCGACCCGTTCGCGGCCATGGCGGCCGAGCGAACTGCTGCGGTTCTGATAAAGGTAATGAATTCTTTCCTTGATGGTTTCGGCGTTTGCCGGCGGCACAATGAAGCCATCGACGCCGTCGACCACGATATCCGCCGCTCCCATGTGCTCGGTCACGAGCACCGGCCGATTGCAGGCCATTGCTTCGGTCACGACCATCCCGAAGCCGTCTTCCACGGACGGAAACACGCAGATCGAAGCGGAGTTGTAGAGCCGGCGCAGGTCTTCCATATTGTCGGTGTGCGGGCGGATCGCAAAACGACACCGCTTGCGGTAATGATTGATCACGCCCACGGCGTCGTCGAGGAGGTGCCCTCGCAGGATCAACTCGGCGTCTTGCAGAGCCAGATGCTCCCAGGCCTCGAGCAAATATTGCACTCCTTTGCGCAGGCAGATCAGCCCCACGAAGACCACGCGAAACACGTCGTCGTCGCGCGGCTGGGGAGTGAAGAGATCGAGGTCCACACCGTAGGGCACGACATGTATCTTTTCCTCGTCGAGCCCCTCGGTTATCATTGTTTGCCGGGCAAACTCCGAGCAGGTCACGATGGCGTCGCAGTCGCGGAGTTCCTCGGTTTCGCGGCGGATCTGGCTTGCGCGGTACGGGGCGAACGACACGCCGTATTTCTTGTGCTCGGATTCGAGCGCGCGCTTCAAGAAATTGACGTGAGTGTTGGGCCGGTCCACCACGCAATGTGCGCCGCTCCGTTTCGCGGCGCGGATTGTCTCGAGCATTTGTCCGGTGTATCCGTGGACGATATCGCAGCCTCGGCATTTGCGCGAAGCTACGAATCCGAAGTAGTTCTGCCGCAGGAGGCCGTCGGTGCCCAGCCTGTTGGCTATTCGTCGGGGCACAATCAGCGACAAGGCCCCCACGCTGGGCACGTCTGTTATGATGTCGTCGCAGATGTCGGTCTTCTCATGACTTGTGCAGGTCACGCGGGCCAGCATACCGGCGTTGCGGATCCCCAGGGCGGCCTGGTAGCTTATGTATCCCAGTCCGGTGCCGCCGAAGTTCGCCGCGACTTGAAGTGCTACTTTCATCACTCGCTCCCGCGCACCGCATCCCTTCCGAAGACCGCGGCCCTTAGGGTCATCACCTCGCCCATCAATTGCTCGCGCGCCGCCAGAAACAACATTCCGAAGTAGAACACAACGCACGACGTCCCTTTGATGAAGAATCCGGCGTACACGTTCATCGGGCCGATAACCCGCCCCAGCGCACTCACGCAAACAAGCGTCAGAACGCCACACACGGCAGGATAAAGGAATATCTCTCTGAAGGGGATGCGTATCAGCCGCTGCAGAAAGAAATAGTTGAGCCCCACGCCTATCAGCACGGCAAGATCGGCGCTCAGCGAAGCGCCCATCGGGCCGAAACCCGTAACGAGCATATAGCATATTCCGATCTGCAACACCGACTGAACCGCCCGCAGCACAGCGGGTGTTTTGGGCTTGCCCAGCGCCAAAAACACCCGTCCGGTATCGTCGAAGATGCTCCGCAGCACGGTATACAATGCCAGCACCTTGAGCAAGGGAGCGACCGGCAGCCATTTCTCGCCGAGGACTATTTCAACGAACTCGCTGCCCACCAAGACCATACCCAGCGAGATCGGCACCGTGAGGCGAAAGATGGTCGAGACCACCTTCGCCAGCGCCTTGCTGACGTCTTCGCGGCTGTTCTGCAGACGGCAGTAGAGCGGATAGCTCACCGTGGCAATCACGCCGGTGAGCATTTCGACCGGGAGATTCGCCAGGTGAATGGCCTTCGAGTACATCCCGAGCGCCGCCAGGCCGATCAGGCTGCCGACCAGGAGGTCGCCCACTGCATAGGTGATGAATATCGTTGCCTGGATGATCCACATGTAGACCCCCAGCTTGAGAAACGACCGCGCAGTATGCCTGCTGAATCTGAACGATAATTTCCACGGGTGCAGCAGCCAGCAGTAAGTGAACCTGAAAAGCGTGGGGAATACTCGGCCGATCACCAGTCCCCACACGCCGTAGCCCATGAGCGCGAGGGCTATGCCGGTGCCTGCACCGATCGTGGCGCCTGTTGCTTCGAGGATGGCAAGGTGGCGAAAGAGCATCCTCTTGCGCAGCAGTGTGAAGGGGGTCGAAGTCGCAACGGTTATCAAATCTCCGATCAGCAGCACGGCGAGGACTGTCGTGAGGGTGGCGTTGCGGACGTGGGCCTCAGGGTAAAAATGGTTCAGCACCGGCAGACTGCCCAGCACGAGCAGAAGCTGAAAGCCGCCGAGGATCAGTTGCATCGTCCAGTGAGTGGCATAGGCTTCTTCTTCGCTCGACTGTTTCTGTATGAGCACCTCGTCGAGGCTGAATTCCCGGATGCGGAACGTGAGCATCAGGAAGAACACGGCGAGGGCCACGAGGCCGAATTCTTCCGGGCTGAGAATCCGGGCCATCGCGATCCCGTAACCCATGCCGATAACAGTTGCATAATACCTGGCGAATATCGTCTGCACTGCGCCCAGGGTCGCCATCCGCTTGAGTTGCGCCCGTTCCTGACCCTTGACCGCCTGGTCTCTTTCGAGCATGGTTTATCCCAAGTATCCGAAGCCTTGCAGCAGCGTGTGGAGGCGCTCTTGCTCTTTTTCCGTCATCAATACCTCTTCGACCTCTTCTTCCTCGGCAGGCGCGCGCTGCACCAGCCTGTTTACGGGAGGCGATCCCTCCTCGAAAATAGGCAGTACGCGGCCGTCCATGTCGTCCGGCACGGGATGCCCCATTGCGTGCAAGACGGTAGGGGTGATGTCGATTATCTCCGCGTCTTCTATTACTGCACCCTTCTGAATGTGAGGCCCGAGCGCAACGAATATGCCGTCCGTGTCGTGCCTGCCGCCGCGGCCCGGATAGTCGCTGAATATAACCCCCGGAAGGATCTCGCTGACCTCCATGCCCGTGTGACGGTTTGCCAGGCCATAGCCCGGCTCGCGGACGTCGATCATCAGGTCCGGGGCGTTTTGCAGGTACTTGCCGGAGAATATCTCTTCCCGCTTGAACACGCGGATATCCAGCCGCCTGCCGTTGTCGGTGAGTGTTTCGAGGCGTTCGATTATCCGATTGCGGAGGGCTTCGTATTCCTCGCCCGGCGCCACGATCCCCTGTGGCTCTCGGTCGCGCAGGTTGATGAACACCTCGCCTGCCGACCACGAGTAGGCGCGCGTGTGCGTCATGTCGAGGCCGAACTCTCCGATGGGAACGATCTGTTTTGCGGCGTCGGGTATGTGCGCGCGTATGCGATCCAGCCCCAGCCTTCGCGCCAGCCGCCCGACGTTCTGGCGGGTGACGCCCGCCCGCTGCAGGAGGCTGCGGCCCTGGTCCTCGGCTGCCAGCAGGCCCATATCCGAGAATAGCTGGTTCACGTGAATCAGGCGCTGGAGGTACGTGAAGCCGTGATCCGACATCAGGATGACTGTTGTGTCGGGGGCAATGAGCCCTCTGGTCTGGGCGATCGCCCAGTCGACCTGCTGGTATGCCCTCAGGACGACGTTCTCGCCTCCGGCAGGGCGGCCTACCGCCTCCGGCGGCGGCCAGAAGATATGCTGAAGCCGATCGGTGGCCGTGAATACCACCATCACAAAATCGTAGCCTCCGCTGACGGATTCACCGCAAAGGCGCAAAGGCCGCAAAGAAGATCCGACTCTTGATTCATCCTTCCGCCTTCCGCCTTCCGCCTTTCGCCTTCCGCCGCCCGTACCGTTGCTCAGCACGTGCCGCAACACCTGGTAGCGGTTTATCGTGATCTTGTTTTGTTCTTCGAAAAGCTCCGTTTCCGTCGCGGTCGACAGCACCGCGGGGTCCAGGAGGTACCCGCCCACATGTTTTTCGACCTCTCTGCCGAATTCTTCGGGATACGCAAAATTCGCATGCGGCGGCGTGAGCATCCCCGTGAGCATTACACCGTTGACGGGGCGCGGAGGATACGTCATGGGTACTCCCACCACGGCAACCTTGCGGCCGGCGGCTCCCAGCAGATCCCACAGATCTCGCCCGCCGATTCTCCCCGGTTCGACGATCTCGGCCTCGTAGGAGCCGTATGCCTTGTTTCGCCAATCGAAAACGCCCAGCTTTCCGGGGTTCTTGCCCGTCGAAAACGACTTCCACGCCGGGCAGGTGTTCGGCGTCAGCGTAGATCTCAAAACACCCCGAACTCCGTCGTGCAGCATCTCGGCGATGTTGGGAAGATAGCCGCGTCCGACCCACGGGTCTATCAGGTCAAACGTTCCTCCGTCTATCCCTATGATCAATACTTCAGGCTTGGGCATAACCTACCTCCTTACGAATGTCCGACGAACACAGGCAGCGCCCGTGTGACCTCCCTGACGTATCGTCATCGCGTGCCGGGCATTGGACTTTGATCATCCTTCTTGAGCTCATAAACCTTCACCTTGTTTCCCTGCGGGCCGCCCTTCTGAAACACAACCCTGCAGAAGCCGTTGAGAAACCACTCCTGCGCCGCCGCGACGTGTGGATTCTGCGCTATGCGATGCTTGTAGAAAAGGTCGCGCACGTATTCGTCCACGTATACGTAGTCGACGTTGAGCCTCTTGACCGCCGCCATGAAAGCTTCCTTCGATTTGTAATCCTGGCGGGTAAGGGGGGAGCCTGCCATCGAGAAGCCCGCGATCAGGTAGGGTTGATCAAGGTAGTATGCCTCGTGTCCGTAGAGCAACATCACGCGGCTCTGTGGGGGAACCGAGCGATTCAGAAACTGAAACGCGTCGTAGGAATACGATGCCTTTGAAAGAAACTGCGATCTGGACGCATCGCCCACCACAACCTTCAGGCGGTCCATGTCGTAGGCTGCGGCGGCCCTGGCCGAAAGCCCGATCTGCATCACACATGCCACTATCACGGCCGCCGTCGCGGCAAAGGCCGAGCCCCGGCCCAGTCGCTGCATTCTTTCTATCGCTACCGCCGCCGCGATCGACGTGAACCCGAAGATTGGGATCAGGTACCGCGTGACCTGCGATGTGTAAAAGACGGCGCACGAGAACGCCGCGACGTACAACAGCATAAACTTCACGGCGCGCGGCACCGGTCCCAACACCACCAGCAACAGCGGCACGAAAGCCAGCGGCAGCGGCCCGGGGTTGTCGGTCACGAGCATCCCGAATCTCCTGCCGTTCATCGTAATGTTCCACGGATAAGTCAGCAGTGATCCAAGCGTCTTGCCCATGCCGCTGCGGCCTGTCTGCTTCCCCGCGAAGGGCGAGGGGCTGCCGTAAGGATAAACGGGGTTGCCCGTCATAGCGTAGCAACGAAGATACCACCCCCCGCCCAGTACGAGCGTGATGGCAGCATACACCGCCGCCCGCCGCAGCGCCGTCGAGAGCCGTTCTCGGAAAACAATCGAGGGAATCAGGAGCGCGGCGGGGGCGATAAGAAATACATGCCCGGCGCCGCTTTGCTTCATTCCGGCCACGCCCGCGCTCAGTAAGGCAATAATTACAAGCCAAGGCGTCTTGGCCGGACTGTCGGTTACGGTTTGCGTCCAATGCACCAGGGCCAGGAATGTGAGCGTCACCAGAAGCGCCATTCCCGATTCCGGCCCCATCAGCTCGAGCGATCCCATGAGCTGCGGCGTGAGCATAAACGCGGCCGCGGCGATGATGCCGACTCGACGGGAGAAAAACCTGCGGGCCAACAGATAAACGCTTCCACCCGCCGCACAGGTGATCGCAAAGTTGAGCAACTGCGCCACCGTGTCGCCTTTGAGCAGCATCCCGAACAGGAAAATCATCTCCATCAGGAAAGGCTGCGCGGCGTGCTTGTGATTCTGAAGGTTGATGATAACGTGGTCCGAGATGTAAATTTTCGGCACTGCCAGGTGATATGCCAGCGCATCGGCGCCCACCGGGGGCGCAAGGCTCACCAGCAACATTGCACTTGCCTGCGCAGCGATCAGGACTATGAGGACCTTCTCGAACAATGAGCATTCGAGGAACTTTGTGACCAGGTTATCGCCGTGCAATTGCGAGCTCAGCCTCACAAGCGCCGGCACGGTCAAAACCAGGCCGGCGGCGGCGGCGATCCGAAATACCCACGCATACAGCAAACCCGCGTGGCCCATGGCCAGGGTGCCCAGTCCCAGCCCGATGAGACCTGTTGCCCCTGCAAAAGCCAGCCTCTCGCGCCCGGCGGGTTTTCGCAGGCCGACCAGCTCGAGGATCACATTGCCCAGCCCCAACGCAAGCAGCAGCGCCCCCGCAGCCACGGCCAGATTGGTCACCGAAACTATCATCTTCATATCCCCAACTTATCCAGAATTTTCTCGACGTACTGGCGGAAGAAAAAGCCAAATACGGACGTGACCCACGCCAGCGATACGACCGTTCTCCAGTTTTCAGTCTTTGTTTGCGGCTTCGACCTGCCGACTTCGTTCTCGTCGGCTGTGGATTCCGAACGGCGGCATTTCATATTCGTGTCCATCTTTCATTGCTCCGGCTCAGGTGAAGAGCATATTCCACGCCACTTTCAGCAGCGCCCTGAAGTTGCAGGCGATGTTGCTGTATGCCTGGTTGGCGAGGGGACAAGAACACTTGCGATCCCTGATGTATCTGCGGACCTGGTCGGCCCGGGCGGAATGCCATACGGCGTCGAAGTCGTAGTCCGCGTCTCGCAGGTTGCCCATCGGCTCATCGTAGCCCAACGTGCAGCAGGGCCAGAGGTCGCCGTAGGGCGTGAGGTGAACGTTTGACGTCCCTCCGTAGCACGGCAGAATCTGTCGGTTCTCGCGCAAGATGCGCGCCGCATACTCGTAATAGACCAACCGCAGCGACTCGGTCATTCGCGTCAGCCTTCGCTTATTCTTCAGGTTCTCGCGGATACTTGCGGAGAAGCGCTCCATGAGCCGCTCGTATTCCTTGCTCGTGGGGGTGATCGGGTCGCCCATGTTGAAAAACTCCGAGCGCTGTTCGGCGATCTCGTTGCGATAGCTTTGTACGCCGAGATTGTGGACGAAGCTTGCTATGTCTTCGAGCGAGTCCATATTCATTCGTGATATCACTGTGCCCAACTCTACGTGCAGGTTCGGATTGGTCCTCGCCATGCGCTTGAGCGCCTCTGTGGCCTGCATGAGCGAATCGAAGTTTCCTTTCACTCCGCGGATGCGGTCGTGCTGCTCGCGCAGGCCGTCTATCGAGGGCTTGACAGTGAACGGCGTTCCCGGCGCCCAGCGTTCGATGGCCTCCAGGCACTTGCGTACCCCCTGTAGCGTCCTGTCGGTTTCGATGGCATTTGTCGGGATGTGCACGATCGCGGGCCTGAGGTAACGGCACGCCAGCCCGACGATCTCGTGGATGTCGTCGCGCAGGAACGGCTCCCCGCCGCTGACGTTGAAAAAAAGGATAGGGCGCATGGTCCGGAAGATTCCGGCGATCTCATCTACGGTCAACTCGTTGTCGGCCTTTTCCGGATGTTTCTGATAGAGCTTCCATATCTTGCACGTCCGGCAGCGGCTGTTGCAGCGATTGGTAACCGAAAAGGTGAGCACTATGGGATGCGGCGGCTTGACCAGGCCCAGCCGCGCCAGGCGGTATCGCGCGATTCTGGATGCGAATCTGATCAAGCTTGTTGCTGCCCTCATGAAGGTTCTCCGTTGGAGATCGAGTCGGGCTGCCGTCCGCCCGCGGCCGGCGTAACCAGCCGTTTGAGAATCTGGAGGTCCTGTGTCGAGAATTCTCCCAAGGCCAGAAGACACACAACGTATACCGCGCCTTGGACGGCGAAAAAGAGCAGCAGACGGGGTCCCGTGACGGTGAAAGTTCTGCCCAGGCCGTATACAACCGCCGAGGCCACGGCGATGTTGGCGACGGAACGCAGCGGCGGCAGAACCCTGAAGGCAGCGTAAATGTACCCCGCTGCCGACAGGAGACCAACCCCGGCGGCAATCGTGGTTGCGAGGGCGGCACCAACCGTTCCGTAACGCGGGATCAGCATCATACAGAGAAACACGTCGACCGGCAGGAGCGCGACCATCAGAAGCGACCCGACCCGCGGCTTGCCCGCCGCCTGGGATACCGTTAGTAGTTGAACAGTAAGCAGCAGGCATCCGACCCCAACGCAGAGAATCGACAACGGCGCTCCGGCGGCCGAAAACTGCGATCCGTAGAAGAACGCTATGACCTCCGTTGCCAACGAACTCAACAGCGCAAGCCCGGGCATGAGGATCAGCAGCAAGCACCTGATCGCCTGCGATATGTAATCGCGGACAAGTTTGCCGTTATCGGCGGCATGGGCCGAGGCCACCAGAGGAAGGAGCACGGCGTAGAAAGCCGATAGCAGGAAGAAGGGTGTCCGGGCGAAAGTCCCCGCGGCAGCGTAGTCCCCTACGGCCGACGCGCTAGGCTGCAGGCGTTTGAGCATAAGTAGGTCGATGTGCATCAAGAGAGCGACGCTTGCAAAAAAGATGACAATCGGTACGGCGAGCTTGACAATCGGCCCGACAGGAAATGCTCCCCTGCACCCGGCCTTTGAACACAGCGCCATGCCTACGAGAGCCGTGGCCGCTGCTGCTAGGACGGTGCCGACTGCAACGCCCACGATCTTCATGCCAAGCACAACCAAGCCTATTATGAGCGTTGCCCGCAGCAGCGCATACACTGCCGTCAGCAATGCCTGCCGGCCGAATTGCTTTCTTCCGTTGAGGAAGCCGTAGCTGAGGTAGTAAACCCCCATGCCCGGCACCTGCAACGCTATGATCCTTATATATGCCGAGAGGGAAAGATCGTGCAGCTCGGACGCGATCAAACCGGCCCCGAAGAAAACGGCGGCCGTAATGCCAAGCGAAAGCGGCAGTTGCACTTTCATGGCCGCAAGATAAACGCTGAGATGCCGATCGGGGCTTGTGGCCGTGAACCTGGAGGTGGCTTCTTTCAACCCGTTCTTGAGGATGAGACCGCTCACGGTCGATACCGACAAGATTACAACAACGTCGCCGTAAAGGGCTTGCCCCAGCTTGCGCCCCAGCCAGAAGTGAATAGACATTGCGCTCAGCACATACAGGGCTTGCGATAGCGTGTTGAAGATCAGGCCTTTGGCCACCGATATCCTCCCCCCGGGGCTGTGCGCGAACGCTCGGTTCTTCTAAAAAAAACGCTCCTTGCGCACCGCGGCGGGCACGGCGCCTTCTTGCTTGGGCGCTGTTGAAGGCTTGCGGAGACCGACTACAGAGATGGCATCCTTCGGACAGGCCTCAACGCAGCGCAAGCACCTCAAATACATGCACCGTTGCGGGTCGATGGTGCAGCTTTCCATATCGATTGCCGATGCCGGGCAAACGCGAGCGCACTCTCCGCACAGGTCGCAACGTTTGTAATCTATTCGCGGGCGAACCGCCACGTAGTAGTGAAACTTCGGTATGACTGTGCCGCCGAAGAGGGCGGAATAGACCCAGTCGACAGCGTAGAGCCCCCACATCCCGCCGCAGTGGATGGGACATATCGGCCCCGTTCTCAGTCTTGCCAGCGCCGAGTGGGGGAGATGGCCCACGATTTCCGGCTCTATGCCTTTGGGCCCCGTGCCTCCTTCGCTCAGTTCTCTTGCGGCGAGCTTGATGTGCTTCACCCGCCGGTAGTCGATGTTCAGGATCCTGCAGCAGGCAATGTCGGTGGCGACCACGTCCCTTCCCGCCGCGATCATCCCTAGCGGTTGCTCCGCGTCAAAAATGGCCCGGCCCAGGTAGCTCTGGCCATCGATGATGCACAGGTCGGAATGAATCAACCTGTTGAGCTCCACAATGCCCCTGTTCAGACCCATGACGTGGATTCTGCGGCGGGTTGCCCTGGCAACGCAGCCCAGCAGGTTCTTCAGTCCGAAGGTAAACCGCGTGAGGCTGTGGCCCTTCAGTCGGGGCACGTTGATGATGCGATCGGCCTCCAACACCGGCGCGGAAATCAGGAAGTGCGACACCCGTCCGCGCTCGACGGTCACCCGCCTGAAAGGTTGATGATCCAGATTCAACAACTCGACGCCTATCTTCTCCGCGAACTTGTACGCCCCGATCGCCCTGAACGTTGCCTCTGTGTTGAATTCAAAACCCGATGACTCCGCGATGAAGGGAATGCCGCCGGCGCCCCGGACCTCCTCGACTATCGCCTCGATCAGCTCGAACGACGTAACGGCCTTCTCGAACGGCCCTACGAAATTCGGCTTGATCAGCACCCTGCTGCGCGGCGGAACGATCGAGGCCATCCCCCCGATGCCCTCCAGCACCCGAGAGAGCTTTTGCGCGGCGGTCAGCCCCGCCTCGGATTCACATGCCACTGTCTGCGACAACACCTTCTCCTACAAAAGACCCTCATCTACGAAGTAGCGCACTGTCTCGCGCACGCCCTCCTCAGGATCCACCGAAGAAACGAATCCGATCTCCCGCTCAGCCTTCCCCGTGTTGAACTGTCGGCTCGACAACGTCATTCGTACGTTGGCAAGCGTCACGGGCGGGTCGCGACGCAGCACCCTATAAACCGTTTCAACGCCCCACGCCGCCACCATCAGCGCAGCCCCCGGCATCCACACATACGGCGGGCTCACATCGAGAGCGTCGACGACCCAGCGCCGGAGGTCGTGAATGCTCACCGGTCGGCTTCCGGCCATCAAGTATGTCTCGCCGGGGACGCCGCGTTCGAAAGCTGCAATCGCCCCCGCCACCACGTCTTTCACATGAACCATCGGCACAAGAACACGCCCCGGCAGACGAGGAAAAACGCCTCGCTTGAACATCCGGCAGAACTTCAGGAACGCGCCTTGCCCGGAACCCGGCCCATAAATCATGCACGGCCTCACTATCACGGCGGGAACAAGATCACGCAGCCAAAACTCACTGACAACCTTCTCCGATTCGAACTTCGACCGCTGGTAGGCTGTCAGCGGCCTGCACAGGGCGGTTTCGTCGATACAATTCCGCCCGGTGCAGCCGAGGGCCGCAGTGCTGCTGAAATGTACGAACCGGCTGATGGGCTTGCCCGCGCACTCGGCCAGGACGTTGGCGGTGCCGTCAACGTTTACCCTGTGCATCTTCGTGTTTTCTTCGTCGGATACCGCCGCCACGTTACCGTAGGCTGCGAGGTGAAAAACGGCATCGACTCCTTCGGCAATCCCGCTGATCGACGGGTGGTCTGTGACGTCGCCGCGGCGAATGTCTGCGCCCAGCCTTTCGAGGTCGAGCGCCTTCTTTGCGTTTCGCGTAAGACATCTGCACTCCCAACCATGCGCACGGAGCTCTCTGACAAGGTGCCTGCCTACGAATCCCGTGGCGCCCGTTATCAGCGCTCTCATGATCTTGCCCTTTCCACGAGCTTCTCTATACTCGTCACCATGTTCCTCCACGAGAACTTCTCAGGCATGGCGCACACGTGCTCTGCCATCTGCGCGGCCCGGTTATTGTTGAAGAAATCCACCGCGGCGTCGCATATCGCCCGGGGGTTCTGCTTTTCTACGAGGTAGCCCGTTCGGCCGTGATCCACAACGTCGAGCAGGCCGCCGACCCGAGTGGCCAGCACGGGCCGGCCCATCGCATACGCTGTCTGGACGATCCCGCTGCCGGTTGCCGTCACGTAGGGCAGCACCACGAGGTCCGACGCCGCGAAGTAGGCCTCCACCGCTTCATTGGGCACGTAGCGGGCATCGAACCGCACGTGATCCTCAATACCCAAGCTCTCGGCGAGTGCTCGCATCTCGTCTTCGTTGTTCCAGAACTCCCCGACGACCATGAGCGTGGCGTCGATCTCTTTCAATATCAGCGGCATCGCCTCCAGCAGATAACGCAGTCCTTTGTACGGCCGTACGAACCCGAAGAACAACATCACGTTTCCCGAGACTCCGAGTTCGGCGCGGGCGTCGGTGCGGCTGAGGTTCCTCGTGCGGAACATGTCGTAGGTGGGGTGGTGTGCGCGGAGGGTGGGTTTCGTGGGAAACATCCGGGCGAGCCGGCGCTCGTTTTCAATTGTGTGCACGAGGAAGCCGTCGGCCGGGCGCAGGGCGATGCGCGTGCAGAGCCTGTCGATCATGCCGCCCTCGTGCGAGTGCACGTTGTGGCACAGGAAGGCTATTTTCGATTTGCTCAGCAGCTTGAGCAAAGAGCAAACAACAAAATACTGCGGCGTCCAGAACGACACCCACCACGGCAGGAGGGTGAGCTCGGGTGAGAAACGCCGCACGCGATATGCCGTGGTGATCCACGTTATTGGATTGATCGAATCAAGCGCGGGCTGTGCCCCGGGCTCGCAGATGGCCGCCCGGCTGAAATCCTTGTCTTGTTTGCCGGGGTAGAGGATGGAAGGGTACTGGCGCTTGAACGAAAAAAGCCGCACCTCATGGCGCTTTTTCAGCTCGCGATACAGCAGCGTGGTATAATGCGATATCCCGCCGCGAAAGGGATACGTGGGGCCGATAAGTGCGATTTTCATTCACCTTCTCCCTCCTTGTGAACTATCCTGGGGGCGCCTCCCGGGTCGAAATCCTCCTTGCCGGGGTGATACGGACGAGAAAGGGAATAGCCGCCGCCATCCGGGGCCGCGGGGCCCCTGGAGCCGATCGACAGTTCAACGCGCCTCATGCGGTATAGCGTTTCTTCAATAAGCTTGCGATTGAAAGAGATCAGGTCTGCCACCAGCCCGATGAGCAGGACCAGAAAACCGATTACACCAAGCGCTCCCGCCAGCACGACCGACTGAACGTGACCCTGGCCGCTGCCGTAAGCGTAAAAGTAGAGGAACCGCGCGCCCAGCACCAATGCCGCCGCAAGAAAAACCATCCCGAACCCCGTGAACACCCGAAGCGGCTGAAACATCGTGTACACGCGAATGATCGTGATGAGCGAGCGCTTGATGTATTCCGGTATGCTCCTGAAAAGGCGCGAGGGGCGCGTTTTGGGGTTTGTTTTTATCTTCGTGTGGCCCACTGCTATGTGCTTCTTGGCGGCCTGGATGACCGTTTCCAGCGTGTATGAGAAGGGCGACACTATGTTTATTTGCAGCGCGGCCTCGCGGCTGAAGGCGCGAAACCCGCTGGTAACATCGGGCACGTCTATGCCCGATACCCGCCTCACGGCCCAGCTTCCGACCTGTTGCAGCTTCTTCTTGGCCCAGGAGAAGTCTTGGATTCTCTCTACCTGCCTGTTGCCGATGACTATCTCCGCGGTGCCGTCGAGGATCGGCCCGATCAGCTTCGGTATGTCGCTGCCGCGATACTGATGGTCGCCGTCGGTATTGACTATGATGTCGGCTCCCAGCCTCAGGCAGGCGTCGATCCCGGCCGAGAAGGCCCGCGTGAGGCCCTTCGTGCGCGGAAACCTGACGACATGATCGGCCCCGTGCTCGTAGGCCGCCCGAAGTGTTGCGTCGGCGCTGCCGTCGTCGATCACGAGCACTTCGACCTCATCGATATTCGGGATGGTCCTGGGTATGTCGGCGAGAGTGACGGGAAGCGTGTGCTCCTCGTTGAGGCACGGTATTTGCACTATCAGCTTCATGCATCTCACTCCAGCATCGGCTCTTCAGGCCGAGCGGCTGTAATGGCCGTCGCGGCCGCTGTAGCTTTTTTTGCCGGTTACCGAATTGAGCACCACGCCCAGCAGTTTCGTGTTTGCACGCGTCAATTGCTTGATCGCTTCGCCGGCCTGGTCGCGACGCGTGTGGCCGGCCTTTACCACCAGCACCACTCCGTCGACGTACCTGGCCAGTACAACGGCATCGGTAACGACCAACACCGGCGGCGAATCAAAGATGATCAGGTCGTACTTCGCTCTCACGAACTGCACCAACTGCGCCATCCTGTCCGACGCCAGTTGGTCGGGCGGGTTCTCGTGCAGCGGCCCGCTGGTGAGAATGTCGAGGCCGGGTTGCGCCTGCTGGACCGTTACCTCCTGGCCATCGTCTTCTCCTGGCTGAGGTTGCCGCAGAGCCTGTGCGAGGCCGGTGGTATTCTTCATGCCGAAATACACGTGCTGCGTGGGCCTGCGGAAGTCGCTGTCGACCAGCAGTACCTGCCTGTATCCATTTGCGCAGACGGTTGCGAGGTTGGCGGCGACCGTGCTTTTTCCTTCACCGGGCAGGGCGCTGGTGATCATTATTGTTCGCGTGTTGCCCCCGTCTAGAGAATAGAGGTTCGTGCGCAGCAGGCGGTACGATTCGGCGAGGGCCGGATCGCTGCCTGCAATGCCCAATAACTGAGTTTTCTTATTATTGTTCACGTGGCACCTGATCCAATGTTATCAGTAGATCGGAATCTTCATCGCCGGCAGAGCGTGCGGCTTTTGCGGATTCGGGCAATGTGCCCAGAACCGCGAGTTCGAGCGTTCTTTCCACGTCGTCGGCGCTCTTGAGTGTCGTATCGAAGTATTCGGCGACGAGCGCCGCCCCCACGCCCAGCAGTAATCCGCACAGTAGCGCAAAGGCGATCTTTATGCCGTTTTGAGGGTCTTTGAGAAAGCCTGGCGGAGCGCGCTGGATGAACCGCGCGCCTTCTTCGGCCGCCCCCTGCACCAGATCAAACTCCTTCAACTTCGACAAAACCGTGTCGTGAAGCATCCGGCCGGCTTCCACATTCCTCTGGAGCACCATATACTGCGATTGCTCGTCGGTCGTCCGAAAAAACTGCCGCCTGTAGTCGTCGAGCTCTTTGCTTTTCTCTCTCGCCGTCGCCTGAGTGGCTACAAGACGTGCGCGACGTTGGATGTAGCCCTTCCGGCATTCCGTGAGGAAGGCGGCTTCGTATTGGCTCTGCAGAGTGGCCAGGTGTTGTTGAAGTCCCACTATGTCGGGGTGGCGGGCTTTCAGTGTTTTGAGCCTCTGTTTGAGGGCCCCCGTGGCGGCGTCGATCTGTGCCGAGATTTCGGCCAGCCGTTCCGAGTCTGAGAGGGCCGCCAGCAGTGCGAGCTTCTCGGGGGCCGCGCCGGTGTCGAAGGTCAGCACCTTCGATTCGCCCTTGGGCGAACCCGGCCGCCGAACTCCGCACTGATCCAGTAGCTGGGCGTATTCTTCCAATTGCATTTCGATGGTCGATCCCGCGAGCTGCGCTTCCATGTAGGTCATCATCAACGCATAGTGGTATTCATTGTCGAACTCGCCATGAATACCCATGTTCGCCTTGGGATGGGCGCGCCGGAACTCCTGCAGCTTCTGCTCGTCTCGCCGCATTCGTGCCCTGGCCTCGGCCAATTGACGCTCGAGCCATACGAACCCGCTCCGCGACGACTCGAGCATTGCCCTGCGGCTGTAGTCGATATAGCTCTCGCCGATGGCGTTGGCAACGTCGCGCGATAGTTCCGGCGTGGCCGACTCGGCGCTTATGTGCACCACGGGTGTGTCTTCTATCCTGATCCACGCAATTCTCGGGATCCAATCCCGTGGGTCGAAGCCGGCGGCCTCGATCATCGAAGCCGCCCTCGCCAGCACCGGCGGGGATTTCATCATCTCGACCTCGGTGTCGACGTCGACTGCTCTAGCGGGCATCAGGCCGGTTAGAAGCCTCGCTTGCCCCCCGCGGACGTTCACCATCAGCGCGGCCGTTGATTCGTAGATCGGCTGTTGGATCCAGATGATGTACACGAGGACGGGCACCACGACGGCCCCGAGCGCGAGGAGCGCCGGCCACTTGTGCTTCCACACGGCCGAGCCGTAGTCGCGAACGTGGACCTCTTTGTTACTGGCGGTGAATTCCAACGATCCCTCCTTTTCAATCGCTCAGTCGCTCAGTCGTCCTTCTCTGCGTCCTTTGCGCCTTTGCGGTGATCTTCTTTCGCCGACGGCGGTCGGACGCTCACGCCCGAGTCGTCCGTGCCGCTTATCACGAATACCACGTCGCCTCCTCGCAGGGGGGCTTTGATGCCGTAGTCGTTGTCGGGGGAGGAGTTCATCATGTAGAAGGACCACGTCTTGATACCGCTGGCGTTTTGGCGGGCGAGCACAATTCGAGCGAGGGAGCCGGCGTTGTCGGCGAGACCTGCCTTCGCAACAGCGCGGCCAAGTGTGTCGTGGCCCGCCATCTCACGGGCGCCCGGTTCGAGCACCGCTCCAAACACCGCCACCTGGCCCGGTGCCGCGGGCCAGTCGCCCAGCATGATGAATTGCCCCGGGTTTATTTTTTGCTGCCTGTCGGCGGGGAGGATGTTGCCTCGGCCTTCGGTGCTCGCGGCGCTGATCACATCGGCTACGGTCGCATCCGCCGAAAACAGGTGGGCGCCCGTTTGCACGCTCTCGTTTCCGACCATGAACACGTACGACTCATTCCTGCGCGGATCCCGACGCTCGAGCTGCACCCAGTCGTTTCTTCGCAGGGGGACGTCCACTTCCTTCCGGCCGAGGATCATGAGGTCGTAGAGGTCGACCGTGGTCCTTGCCGGCACCTCGATGGTTGCTGCGGGCACATCCGCTGCTTCAGTCTGTGCGCCTTCCGCTTCGGAATCTTGAGTTTGGACATTGGAGCTTGGCGTTCGGACTTCTCTTCTAAAAATGACCGCCATCGTCCGCTTGCAGAGCTCGGGGGTCATCGCGGCCCTGATGATCAGCTCCGACAGCCTGCCGTTGAGGCCAAGCCTGTAGGCGCTTGTGACGCGGTTCTCGGCCAACAGGTACACCAGCAGCGTATTGGCCTGAAGCACGGTGATTGTAACGAGAGGGTCGTTTACATAGTCGGCCGAGAGCCGTTCCCTGACGGCCTTTTCGAGCTCTCCCGCGCTCAGACCGTCGGCCCTTACCTCGCCCCATACCGGGTGGGTGACGGATCCTGCCCGCGACACAACCGCCTGCTCGAGGCTGAGCTCCGGATGGCCGGCCACGTTGATCATGAGAATGTCGTCGGGGCCGGTGAGGTACTCGCTCTCCGCTGCGCAAGCGTTACCCCCACCCCGGGGCATGCCGGCAAAGGCGCATGTGGTCGATATGATCGCAATAAGGACTATATGTTTCACGGCTCCCTCCGTGTTTTCGGCCGTGGGGTGACCCTGTACGGCAGCCCGGGCGGATGCAACATCCGCGTGCTTTATAATCGGCGCAAGCCGGGCGAAGTTTGGTCATTAAAAGCGGGGGTCAGCGGAGTGTATCTGTAGGAGAAACAGGCTCTGTACCCGAACCCGGCCGGCTTGGCACGGTGGGGCGGGGGGAGAGAGGGGCCAGGCGAAGCCGGCGGCGTTTCCGTTGATATTTTATGGCAATGTACGTGGCCGCTATCGTGGCCACAAGGTAGAAGGAGTTGAATACCGCAGGGCCGGTGTCGATGCGGAATTCCCGGCCAAACTGACCCATCAGAGCCATCACCGGGCTTATCCAGAGCGCTCCTGCAAACGCACCGTGCCTGTCGTAGTCGAGGAGGATCAGCATCGGAAAAAGTATGAGCCCGGCGATAACTGAAATGGTGATTACGCGTGACCGCGGGGAATCCCAAACGCTTCGGGCCGCGGCCGCCAGCGCGCAACAGAATACTATGAAGAGAAGAATCCCCGCCAGAAGCGAGACCGCGTCGTCCCTCTCAGTAATGTCGCTGGCGGCCGCCAAGAAACGAAAGAGTGCACCGCCCGCCGAGATCATGAAGATCAGCGGGACAAATAAGGCTGCGCTCTTCTTGCCCGGTGCAAACAGCTTCAGTATTGTAGGGACTTTTCGTACTTTTCTTTTGAGACGCGGTGGGAGCTCCGAGGGCTCTCCGCAGAAGCCTATCGCCGCGAAAACGCTGGGAATCCCGGCGCTCAGTATCACAAAGAGTTCAAACTCCTCGTCGCCTCCGGGGTTTCCGGCAAGCAGGTAAAGCAGCACCACAGCGAGCAGCATATAGACGGTGAACCAGATTCTGAGCGATGTGGATTTATTCCACGATGGCGGCTTGAGCAAAGACGAAGATGCCAGGTAAAACAGCGCCCAGAGCATGATCGGCGTGCCGTAGATGAAGATCGACTCGACACTGAACAGCGCCAGCACCCGTGCCCCGCGCCTGTTTTCCCCCAGGCCCATGATCTCGTTGGCCACGGCGTACCACATAATGGAAGCCACGACCATGAACATGTAGCCGACGATGATTGTCTTGATCGAGTTTCCCGAGGCGGACGAGAGCATCAGACAAAATGCCGCAGAGGCCGCGACCCCGAGCAGCAGGTGCAGATACAGCATCGCGACCCACTTGGGATCGGCACCACCGTATAAGAAGCAGATGGCAACCAGCGGCAGGAAGGCAAAGATGAACACGAGGATGTACGACATTATGGCCACGAACTTGCCCCACAGAATCTCCCACGGCTTAAGCGACGTTATCCGGAGGAGGTCGAACGTGCGCCGCTGCCGCTCGGCCGATACCGTGGTGCAGGCGTATGCCGGAATGGCCAGCCCTATGCAGACCGCCTGGATGATGAACATTGCATCGAACAGTTCCTTGCCCGCGCCCGAGCGGCTGAAATTGAGGTCGGCTGCGATAGCCAGCAGAGGTATGCACGCGAGGAAAACAAAACCGAGGATGAAGAGAAAGAACCTCAGCGAACGCGCCGTGCTGCGCAGATCCTTCACGAGGATCGGGTTGAAAAAGAAGTTCTTGATTGCTAAGAGCTTGGCAGTCATCAGTCGCTCAGTTGCTCAGTCGTTCAGTCAATCCGAAGTCTTCATTCATCCTTCCGCCTTCATCCTTCCGCCTTCCGTCATGCGACCTCTCCGCGCGTTATTTGCATGAATAGTTTTTCGAGGTCCCTTTTCTCTTCGTGGAAGGCCACGACGTGTACGTTGCGGTCTATGAGGGCCTTGATCAAAATCCAGGGCTCTGCGTCGTCGCCGACCAGCATCGCGCGCAGCGAATTGCCCTCCTGCCTCACGTCCTCAACAAACTCGTGCTGCGTCAGGATCATCATTGCCGTGTCGGGCGGGCCGTCGATAGAGATCACGACTTCCGTTCCCCGGCTGAGGTTCTTCATGATGTCGTCTACTTTGCCCGACACCAGCAGCTTTCCCGATTCGATTACTCCCACGGTGGTGCAGATGTCGGAGAGCTCCGAAAGGATATGCGAGGAGATGAAAATGGTTTTGCCCATGGCGTGGAGCTCTTTGACAAGCTCGCGGAATTCAATGCGGGCCCGGGGGTCCAGCCCTGCGGCGGGCTCGTCGAGAACGAGCACCTTCGGATCGTGCACGAGGGCCCGTGCCAGGCACAGCCGCTGTTTCATTCCTTTCGAGAGCGCCGAGACCATCTTCTTGCGCAGGCCGCCGAGGTCGGTCAGCTCCATTACATCGCGGCAGATCGCTTTGCGCTTTTTCGCGGGGATGCGATAGGCCGACGCGAAAAACTCGAGGTATTCATCTACCTGTATCCCGTCGTACACGCCAAACTCGTCGGCCATGTAGCCGATGATCTTTCGTACTTCTTCGGGGTATTCCGTCACTGATATTCCGTCGACGTATATCGAGCCTGCAGTGGGTCCGAGCAGCGTGGTCATGACCTTGATGGTCGTTGTTTTGCCGGCGCCGTTCGGGCCGATAAAACCAAACACCTCGCCTTTTTCAACGTGGAAGCTGATGTCGTCCACGGCCCTTGTCTTGCCGAATGTCTTGCTCAGGTTGTCCACGCGGATCATTGCATCCCTCCCAGGATGTAGGTATCGCTTTGGACAGTTCGCGCTCCGCCTTTGGTAAACTCATAGGGGATGGCGGGTTCCGATCCCCGGGCGGCTTTGCCCACTACGACGACGCCCTTGCCGGTGTCCGCCAGCGGGCTCGTTCTCAAGCGGGCGGGTACCGATCCCTTTGCAGCTTTGCGCACTACGGCTACGCCCCTGCCGATGTCCGGCAGCAGGCCCAAGATGTCTGAAGGCGGGCGGCCGGCTTTCCTCGGGTTCGTCGTTGTGCCCAGTTTTGGAAGCTTTCCGGTGCTGTACCAGGCGCCGCGAAGTCTGACCCAGCAGTTTTCCAGATCGACTCCGGTGGAGTTGAAGACCGTGATTGCGGAGCCGTCCCTTTCGACGCGCAGATTGCCGAATTCCTTCAGGGGCCCCCGGGCCTCAATGGCAAAGACGTCCCACATCAGCGAGGTGAATTTGGCGTTGAGGGTTCCTCTGCCGGTGTCGAAGACCTCGAGGGGCGATTCGCTGCTGCGCCAGCCGCGTTCCTGCCTCGACATCTTGCGCAGGGCCGTTGAGTCGCCAAAGCTCATGGCAAAGGCGCGGTTGGCGCTGGCGTAAATGCCCTTTTGGGTGATGGCAAAGGCAGTGGTGCGGCGGGGTGAGGTGCGGACAACGGTGAATTCTCTCAGCTCGGTTGCCATGCCTCTCGAGATGTAACCGAAGATGATTATCGCTGCGGTGAAGGCAAGCGCCGTACCCCCGATTGTGAAGGGCATAAGCACCAGCCTCTTCGTGCGCCGCAGCACGAAGTAATTGAGCGGGCCCACCATGAGCAGGTACAGCCCGAGAATCAATGCCACCGTCGGCGCCTTGGGAAGCTTTTCTTCGCGCGGGCTCCAGTGAAGTGGAAAACTGACGCGCCGTTGTCCCTTAACCGGTATGAGGCAGGTGCGCTGGAGGTGGTTCTTGAGGCCGGGCCACTGCGAGAAAGGCTCGCGGAGGATGTCGTACTTGAAGATTACCACCTTTCCCGCCCCGCAGGCGGCGACCTGGGCCAAGGGCCCGATCCGGCCCTGAGAAACGCGGACGTTCCATCGGGTCACTTTCTTTGGGCCGAAGCCGCTGAGCCCGGGAGGATTAGTGACCGTTTCCGTTCCCTCCATTTTGAACTCGACGAGGCGGCGGAGGAGCGTGCTGCGAAGCGCCATGCCCCCCCTGCCGGGCGATACCAGGATCGTGCCGCCGTTCTCGACCCACTGCACGATTGCGTCTTCCTGGGCGCGGCTGAGGTAGGAGTAGGAAAAATCCTCGATCACCATCGCCTGGAGCAGGTCGTAGCCCATCCAGGAGTCGGGCAGCATTGCGGCGTCGGTGTGCTCTATGATTTCCACACTGGTCGGCAGTTGATTTCCCCATTGCCATGTGCCCTGGGGCGAGTCCATGATCGCCTCGAGGTCGGCCATTCGGGCTACCACGGTGCCCCTGGTGGATGTTAGCCCGACCACCGACCGCCCGATCCGCAGCCCGGCGGGGTTGCTGGTGCGGTTCTCGCCCAGCTTAACCGTGAGAGGGCTATTGTTCTGTCGTAGATTCTGAAGGTGGAAATTTACGAAATAGTTGTGGGGGTAATTGTCTTTGAGGGTTTCCCCTCTGGTGTATTCCGTCGGCATGCGCCCGTGGCGCATTGCGGAGGTTACTTCAAACTTCGAGTCGTTTACAACCCGCTTCTGTGCGCTGACCGAGGCGGTGGCCCAGCCCTCGAGGGGCAATACGGGCACCGGGTACTTCAGGTCTACCCTTGTCTCCTGTCCGTCCGCCGATGCGCACGCCACGTACGCCGCCGCCAACAGGAGAAGCTTCCATTTCATTGTTATTCCCTTGGTGCTGCGCTCGCCTCCGAACGGGCCTCGTCCTTCACGGGTGCGACAACGAGAGATGGTTCTTGGTTGGTGCGCGACACCTCCGCTCAGTCGCACAGTCGCTCAGTCATCAGTCCAAGGTCCGAAGTCCGGAGTGCGGAGTCTTCATTCATCCTTCAGCCTTCGGCCTTCATCCTTCTCTTCAGTCGCTCTGTCGCCCCCTGCGGGGGCTCTGTTGTTGGGGGCGATCGTTTTCCACGGGCTGACGCCCGTGTAGGGGCGGACGGCTTGTCCGCCCTCTTTGGGCACACATGCCGTGTGCCCCTACACAGAAAACGCGCCGCGCACCGGTGCGCACGTAGGGCGGCTCGCGAGCCGCCCCTACATGTCCCCGTCCGCGCATCCTCCTCCTCCTCGTCCTCCTCGTCAGAACCATCCCGTTTCCCATGACAGCCGCGCCGGCGCGTGTACCCCGACGAACGTCCGCGTTCGTCGCGCCGCCTTCTCAGGCCACCGCCGCCCACTCACGGGAACAATAATACCTTGTCGCGTCATCCTTCACTCAAGCGTTGCCGAAAGATTCAACGACACCAGCCAGATGCCGTAGCCGCAAGGCGACACCGAGGTTATCTCGATTCCTTTGTCGGTATTCTCGGCCCTGGCTACAAAGGGTGCCAGGCGCTTCAATATGCCCTTAAACTGCTGGAGTTCCTTCGCGCAGCCCGGCCCGAGCAGGAACTCGGCCGTCATCGCCGAAAAGGCGTGGCCCTTGCCGGGCAGCATCTTGAGCCGGTCGCCGTAACCGGACTCGTCCTCGATCATTTTCATTTCGGAGGCCGCCATACGCTCGATAAGCGGCTCCATCAGCGCCGTCCGGCCCAGGTAGAAGTATCCGTTCCGGATCACGGCTGTGGTCCTCGCCCGCTGCCACAAATCGCCGTTCTTCTTGAATCCGGTCGATTTCAGCCACTCCCGGGCGGCCGCGTCTTCTGCGACCTCCGCCGCAAAGACAATTCCCGCCCAGTTTGCCGTCTCGGCGGTAGCCGCCAGAAAGCCCATCCCGGTGAACGCCCGGTCGAGTGTGTTGTTGGGTGCCTTTGCGGTGCGCGCCATGGAAAAATAGTCGAGCATGTCGGCGCCCGACGCGAATGATACCTGGTTTACCAGCCACGGCCCGCGCGGGAAGGCCGATCCTATCATGCACTCGCGGGCACCCCCCAGAGGAGGCGGCTTTACGTTATCTGAGAGCACGATCCTGTCGCGCACCAGGCTCGGCCCGTTTTCTCTGGCTTCTATTTCGAGCACGGCCGACATGACCGTTCCGGGGCCGTAGAACAGCGCTTGCTTGGCGGCGGCTTCCGTCGCCTCGGAATAGCAGAAAACGTGAGGGCCGTTTGGCAGATCGATCCTCTTTCGGGCGGCGTGAAACCGCGGGCTGGCTCCGAGGCGCTTTGTGCCGGTGAGCATCCAGTCGATCGCCCTGGGATTGCCGTATGCCACGCAGTTGCCGGGAAACGCCAGCGCCCACACACGCTTGTGCGAGAAGGCGATGCGCTTCACCTGGTGCTCGCCGACCTGCGCGTCGGTGACCTCGACCTGCGGAAAGCGCGCCTTGAGGGTGTTTCCTACGCGGCTGGCGAGCAGGTCCTGCAGCTCCTTCGCGTGGGCCGAGGCATGAAGAATCATCACCAACTCCGGATCGCCCGTCGGGTCGACCGGGTCGGGCGGGGCCGAAATGATGCCCGCCGTGATGCCGTATCGGTCAAAGGCCTCGCCCAGGGATCGGTCGGTGAGCGTTTTGCAAAACAGGTCGGACGTAGCCGAGACGAAGCTCAGTACGAACTCGGTGGCGAACGACGACCTGATCGTTTGGCGGAGTTCGGTGTTTTGCAGCGCGGCCCACAATTCGGCGGGGCGAGATATCTCGACGTAGAGCAGGGCGTTGTCGGGCGTCAGGTCAGCGATCTCCGCTCCGCCCGCCAACGGTGCCGCGAATAGAATGCAAAATGCAAAATGCAGTATGCAAGCCGAAGGTCGTGCTCCGTTTTTCATTTTTCTTCCCTCATCCTCCGTTCTTTTCTTCACTCTCTCCTCCTTCCCTCTTTCCGTAAACATCGTCAGGATCGAAGATCCGGTCTTCATCTATGTAAAACGCATCCGCTGCCGGATCGTATCTCATGAAGTAACAACTCCTGTATCCCGTGTGGCACGCCGCTATGCGCTGGTCAACTTTGATGGCCAAGGAGTTTCCCTCGCAGTCGATGGCGATCTCTTTCACCTCTTGAATGTGCCCCGAGGTTTCGCCTTTGATCATCATTTTGCCCAGTGACCGCCGAAACACGTGGACTTTGCCCGTCTTGACGGTGGCTTCAACGGCCTCGCGATTCATGTAGCACAGAGTAAGCGGGCGGTTATCGGCGGCGTCGTAGATGATGGCCGGCACGAGGCCATCGGAATTGAATCTGATCTTCTCCGGCAGTTGCATCCGGCCCTCCGTTGAGGCGTGGGTTGGAAAACGGCGCAAGCATCACCTATTGAATTCTACTTTACGCGGCCCCACATGTCAACATCAAAATTGCGGCGTGTTGTGATTGTGTGCCGAAGTGCACAGGTGTCTCTTTTTGGACATCCGTTCAAAAGGAGCAACATGTTTCGCAAGCCGCCGCAGCGCAACCACTTAGGGCTGCATTCGCCGCCGACTCGTGTTTTTGGCGTTTGCTTCAGGCATCATCGGCACGAGCGCGCGATTGTGCACACTCTAAAACACATCTGATTACAGCCACCTAAATGCCTGTGGTCCAACAACTTAGCCGCCTCCTGATCTTGTGCCGCGGTGATTTCGATGGTCTTGGCACGCCGTTTGCTCTACTCAACGGCAAAGCAACAAGGGATGCGAAACACACGGTTAAAGGAGTATAGCAATGACTACAAATGGCACTCGCCCGATTATCATCCTGATGTTCATAATCGCACTGTTCTGCGTACAGCCGGCCGCCGGCGCCGGTGTGATATACGATGGCGACCTCAGCAGCAAGTACGACGAAATCGACGGCACAGGATCCTGGCTTGGCGGCACCTGGTTCTGGCACGACGACGATGACGGGCACTGCGACCAGGAGCATCCGGTGACAATGACCTGGGCCGTGAGCCGCAATGCGGATATGTCGTGGCGGTACGAGTACGAACTAAGTGTCGATGGTACGGACATAAGCCACATCATTATAGAGGCTTCTGAGAACTTCACCTCCGAAGATATCTTCAATTGCTCTGAATACTACGAGGTGAAGTGGTATTCGCCCGGGAACAGCGATCCGAACATGCCCGGCGACGTCTACGGCATCAAGTTCGACGACCTGAGTGGCGGGACCGAAAGGATCATATTCGACAGTTGGCGCGCGCCGGTGTGGGGTGATTTCTATGCTAAAGGGGGGAAGAAATGCGGCAGCGCGAGTGCCGCGTGGAACACCGGCTTTACAGATCCGGATCCTGACGTCGTGCCTTCCAGCGGATCGCAGTACTCCCACATTCTTGTGCCGGACACGGTCACGGAACCCATACCCGAGCCGGCCACGGTTACGCTGCTGGGCCTCGGCATAGGGCTGGCATACATCCGCCGCAGACGAAGGTCGTAATACGAACAAACGGGTAAGATCCGCGTGGACGTAACAAGGCAAGGCTGGGATGATCCGCTCAGGATACCCAGCCCTGTCTTCGTGTACATTCAGTCAGTTATGGGGTCAGCTTGGGATGTTGGGGAGAAGCCACCTGTCACCGGTTTCGCCTGCGTGCGTACAAGGCCAATCCGGGCAGGCCCATCAACAGCAACGCAACCGAGGCGGGCTCGGGTATCACCTCGCCTGCTATTTCTGTGTTAGGTACTATAATATGATAGCGATACGACCCGTCGTATATCGGGGTCTCGGGATCGAACTCGGGGTCAACGAACCCTGCGTTCCAGACGGCGTTTTGCCCGCCGCCGCCGGCCACGCCGTCCCTGGAGTAGAAATTCCCCCAGACGGGCATGCGAGAACTATCGAACGTGATTACTTCCGTTGTCTCTGTGAGGTCGTCGAATTTGACCCCGTAAATATTCTCCGGCATTAGCGGGTTGCTGGGTCCGGGTGTGTACCACTGCACATCGTAATCTTCCGTGCAGTTCAATACATCGCCTATGGTGAAATTGAGGGAAGTTTCTATGATCATGTGGCTTACGTCGCCGCGGTAAACCGTCAGCTCATAAACATAATGCCACGACAGGTCCGGGTTCTCGCTGACCGTCCAGGTTATAGCCGCCGGAACCCAGTTGGGCTGTTCAGCCAGCGGCAGCAAGGACATATCGACCCATATCCCTGAGCCTTCAAGGCCACCTGTGTCGCTGCTCAAACTTCCCGTGTAAGTGATGGCTGTGCTTTCGCCCGAGGCAGCCAACAACAAGACTACAAATGATAGGATTACTGTACTGCGCACCATTTTCTACTCGTTCCCCTCTATTTGCGTCGGTGACGAAACACCTTCATCGACATGTACACGTCTGCAAATTCCGTGCCAGGGGCCGGTTACGATCTCATCCGATCTTCGCAAGTCATTGAAATGTAAGCATTTACAGGCGCATTTATCAAGCGACAATGCCTTCCTTCGGCATCTGCTAATGTTTCTTGGATTGGACATGGAATATGTTAAGAAGCCACCTAAGTGCATGGCGCAACTGTGCTTAGGTGCATGTTGCACTATTTGGACACATGTTCAAAAAAGGCACCAAAACATGGCCTACCCCGGGACGCCGTTGCCCGAGAGGGGCGCAGCGACGGGGACGGTAATCGTGGCGGGGGGCAGATTTCATTCCCAATCCTTTTCCCGAATGAAAAGGACCGGGAATATTATATCGCTCAAGCAGCAGGGCACCCATACGGCGAGAAACAGGAATGGAAACAAGGAAATCAGCTTGACCCAACTCAGCGTCCCTCCCAGAGCCATGATAATGTGAAATGAAGATGCCCAAGTGCTCAATAGAACGTGTCCGCTGTGAGGAAACTTTGTCCTCGGCCAGAAACAGGCAATCACAATGCCCAGCAAAGCTGCGGGGTTCACCAGCCACCATTCTTCAATGAAACCCAAATGGATTTTCCCCTCCCGAAGGCCGACCAAAAGCTCTCCGAGGTAGGGAATTACCGAATCGCTCAAGGTAGCGATACCGATTGAGCCCACAAAACCGATGAGGAGCACAGACCAGAACTTGGGCTTGTGCTTGTGCAGCCTGTATATGGACGTTGTTGCAAGCGCACTGAGGACCACGTGCATTGGATGCAGGATGTAGAACACATTGTAAGAAGTTTCCGAAGGGAGGCTGTAACAGGGCAGCATGATCAAGATGCCGGTGGCCGCGCCGAGAATGGTGAAAGGGGCGTGGCTTCTCAATTCATTGATTATGTGCTTATACATCCTTGCGACGCCTCATCTTGCGCCGTGAGCGCCCCTCTCGCGAGTTGCACACAAGGCGCGATTCGTGGCACTCCTCGCATTATTCAACAAAATGATCGGTCGAAAAAGTTTCCCAGTGGCTCCTCTGATTCAGAGCGAGCGTGCCTGAGCCCTTACACAGAGGGCACGCGCTCTCGAGCGCGTTGAGGATCGCCGTCCTGATGAACTCGGAACGGTTGGAAATGCCCCGCAGCGCCGCCAGCAGCGAGCGATCTACCTTGAACGTGATGATTTCCTGCTTGTTCTTTTTCATGACCGCTCCCAAAGCCGTAGGAGTGTTTAATACTTTGTATTACAGATTATAGCGCGCCGCCCGGGTACTGTCAAGAGAAAGTCCCGCGGGGAAACTCGGGGGGGCGACAGAGCGATTCGATGACAACGGCCGCCTGAGAAGGCGGCGCGACGAACGAAGACATTCGTCGAGGTAGACAGGGTAGCGGCACCGTCTCCGAAAACTGGACGGTTCTGCCGACGAGGCGAAGGCTTGAACTTGGCCTGAGGCGCGATGCGTGCTCAGGTTTTGAGCGCCGTTTCGGGGCATTCGCAGCCGAGCGCGTCAAATAGCGCCCGGGCCTTGGCAAGGGTTTCGTCGTATTCCGCCGCGGGATCGGAGTCTGCAACAATGCCGCCGCCGGCCTGTAAGATTGCGCGCCGGCCTTTCACCTGAATAGTTCGGATGGCGATATTGAAATCGGCGGCCCCGTCGAAAGAGATGTACCCGATCGCACCCGTGTAAACGCTGCGCTTGGTCGGCTCGAGCTCGTCGATGATCTCCATCGCCCTGATCTTGGGCGCGCCCGTGATCGATCCGCCCGGGAAGGTAGCCTTGAGGAGGTCGACGATGTCTTTGCTATGGTGCAGGTTGCCCTCGACGGTTGCGACCAGGTGATGGACCGTGGGGTATTCCTCGAGCGCAACCTTTTCGGTTACCTTCACGCTGCCATAGCTGCACACGCGGCCGAGGTCGTTGCGTTCGAGGTCAACAATCATCGTCAGTTCGGCGTTGTCCTTCGGGCTGTTGAGCAGTTCGTGCCGCATTCGGGCGTTGAAGGTTTCGTCGCCGGGCCTGCGGGGCCTCGTTCCCTTGATCGGGCGTGTCTCCACGTGCCACGCGGCGCCCCCCGGCGGTTTGCTTACCTTCAGGAAACGCTCGGGCGACGAGCTGAGCACGGCGCAGTCGTCGAATTGCAGATAGCATGCGAAGGGGGCTGGGTTGATAGCCCTCAGCCTGCGATATAGCGCAGCGGGCGGGGAGCCGATGGTAGTCTCGAACCGCTGAGACAGGTTCACCTGGAAAATATCTCCGGCGGCGATGTACTCCTTGCAGCGCCTCACGGCCGCTATGTAGGCGTCCCGGGTGAAGTTGCCCCTGAGTTCTCGCCGTGCCGGCCCGGATGCAGGCATGTCTTCTGCTGTGTCCTGCCCCAGGCATGCCCGGAGGCTGTCGGCCCTCGACTGCGCCGCCCCTTCATGGCCGTCGTACGCGACCACGGCCGACGCGCCGCCGATGTGATCGATACAGATCACCGCGTCGTAAAACCCGAAGTACATGTCGGGAAACCCGAGGTCGTCTACGGCCGTATCGGGCAGCCTCTCGACGAAGCGGTTGAGGTCGTACGCCAGGAAGCCGACCGCTCCGCCTGCGAAAGGCCAGGGGCCGTCGGCGGCGGCGCGCCGTGAATGGCGCCGCAGCATTGCGCGAAGCGAGCGGAAAGGATCGCCGCGGAAACGCTGCACGCGGCCGTTCTCTACGACGGTGATCGCTCGGCCTTTACTCATGATAGTGGCAAAAGGTCGTGCGCCGAGAATCGAGGACCTCCCGAGCCTGGGCGAGACCATTGAGCTGTCGATGAAAAACGGCTGCGGCATGCGGCAGATCGCGCGAAACGCCTGATCGGGATCGGCGATGCTCACCGGTCTCACAACGGGCGTGGGGAGTTCGGCGTGTCGGCGCAAGGCGAATGTCCTTCTTCAATCATGTTTCCTGTGGGCGGCACAAGTTGAGGACCCGTGCAACAGGCCCGGTCTCGGTTGGTCAGAGGTCTCCGTACTCCCGGAGTTTTTTGTCGAGGGTAGGCCTGGAGATGCCCAGAAGCTCGGCGGCGCGGCTCTTGACTCCGTTGGCGAGCTTGAGCGCTTCGCGGATTCCTCGGCGCTCCATCGCCTGCACGGCCGGGGCCAGCGGAAGCAGCGACGGGGGCGCCTCGCCCGTCTCGCCCGAAGGTGCCGCAAGCCCAACTCCTCCGGCAGCGATATTCGGCGGCAGGTCGTCTGGCTCTATCACGCCGGAATGCCCCAGAAGTATCGCGCGCTCCATGGCGTTTTTCAGCTCGCGAATGTTACCCGGCCAATCGTACTTAGTCATCAGGTCGAGTGCGGCCCCGCCTATCACGGGCTGGGGGCGGCCGATCTCGCGTGCCAGGATATCGAGACAGTGCTCGGCGAGCATGGGGATGTCTTCGCGGCGCTCGCGCAGCGGCGGCACGTGCAGCAGGACCACCGCCAGGCGGTAATAGAGGTCCTCGCGGAACTTCCCCTCACTTACCATCTTCTCTATGTTGCGATTGGTCGCCGCAACAATCCGCACGTCTACCGTTACCGGCCTCGTGCCGCCGACTCGGTCGAATTCCTTCTGCTCCACTGCCCGCAGCAGCTTGGTCTGTATTGCAGGGCTTATCTCCGCTATCTCGTCGAGAAAGAGCGTGCCGCGGTTGGCCAGCTCGAACTTGCCGATCCTCCTGCGATCCGCGCCGGTAAACGCTCCTTTCTCGTGGCCGAAGAGCTCGCTTTCGAGCAGCGACTCGGGAATCGAGGCGCAATTGACAATCGTGAAGGGGCCGCCGCTGCGCACACTGGCCTCGTGAATGGCGCGGGCGATCAGCTCCTTGCCGACGCCGGTCTCGCCGCTGATCAGGACGGTAGTATCGCCGTGGGCCACCTGCTCGACTTGTTCGAGGACGTTCCCCAGCGCCTGGCTCTCGCCTATGATCGTGTACTTTTCGCTCACCTGGCGCTTGAGTTCTTCGCGCTCCCGGTGCAGGTCGGAGTACGACCGCGCGTTGTCGATGGCCGTTGCCGCCTGCCGGGCGATGATCGTGAGCAGCCGCAGGTGGTCCTGCTCGAAGCGCTCCGCCCGCCCGCGGTTGTCCACGTAGAGCACGCCTTGGCTCTTGCCTTTGCTGGTGAGCGGCACGCACATGACCGAGTTGATGTTTTGCATGGCGATGCTCTCGCTGGGCTCGAATCGCGGGTCCGAGAGGGCGTCGGCGCTTATCACGGAGCGCATTCGCGCGGCCACGTAATCGACTACAGTCTGGCTGACGGCGAGGCGGACGGTGGTCCGCTGGCGGTTGCGGGCGGCGGCGGGCCGCAGCTTTCCGTCGGCCTCGTCGTAGAGGAAAATAACGGATCTTTCGGCTTGGAAGATATCGAGCACAAGCTCCAGTATCTTGTGCATCAGTTTGCGCAAGTCAAATGTTTCGTGAATGGCGTCGCTCACGTCGTGGAGGGTCTTAAGCTTGCGGTTCGCCTCGCGGAGCATCTCCAGCACATCTTCGGTCGGCCGGGCCTCTTCGTCTTCTACGCTTACCGACTTCTCGAAGTGCTCGGCGGAGTCGGCCGCGTCCTCCGAGAAGAAAACGGGCTCGCCCGACGGCAGTTTTTCCGGACCGGTGAGGTCTTCGTCCACTTCTTGCGTCGGGTAATCGTGGACCTCGTCGAGTTCGAACATAAGCAGTGCGCTGCCGATTTCGATTCTATCGCCAGAGCTCAGCTCGGCGCGGTCCACTTTTCGGCCGTTGACGATCACGCCGTTACGGCTGCCGAGGTCGACTATGAACCAGTGGTTGTTTTCCTGGAGGACCTCCGCGTGCCGGCGCGAGATCTTATCGCCCGGGAGGTGGATCTGGTTTGACGGCAGGCGGCCGATGGCGGCCGAGCTGATCACGTCGAAGGCCCGGCCCTGGCCCGGCCCCCTCAATACGACCAGTCGCGGCATGAGTACCCTTTCTGCAAGCCAAGCGAAATTCGCCGCACAGGGGCACACAGTGCGCCTCACGGGCGCTCATGGTCCCCCCGCCGGCACCGTCTAATCATATCAGTTAGCCTGTGGATAATCAAGGATCGAAAAGAGGAGAAGGCTGACAAGGTGCGCCAACGAAACATGGTCCTTGGTTGGTGCCCGACATTTCCTCTCGTCCTCGTCGTCGCCCCGCCTCTTGGCGGGCCGCTCCCACACGGCGTTGGGCATTCAGCTGCTCGGACTGAGCTGCACGGGTTGGATGTCAGACGCGTTCGGGCAGGAGCACCACGTTCATGGGCTCGCCTTCCATGAAGGAACGCACGTTGTCGATGGTCGTGTCGAGGACCCGCTGGACGGCCTCGTTTGTGTTGAATGCGTTGTGGGGGGTAATGATGACATTGTTGAACCGCAGCAGTATTTGCCCGCTGAGGATGGCCCCGAGATCGTGGGTCTGACGGAACAGGGAGCTCACAAGTTCGCGTTCCTCGCGAATGATCGGCTCCTCTTCGACCACGTCGAGGCCGGCACCGGCGATTCTGTTTTCCGACAGCGCTTTCACGAGGGCGCGGGTCTCGATCACCGAGCCGCGCGCGGTGTTGATTACGATGCAGTTGGGCTTGAGAAGGCTGATGTTGCCCTCGTTGAGCATGTGGTAGGTGTCGGGGAGTTCGGGTACGTGGAACGTTATGATGTCGGCTTCTCTGAGGAGTTGTTGATACGGGATGTAAGCTATGCCAAGCTCTTCTGCGGCTTCCTTGTTGGGGTATTTGTCGTACGCAACGATGCGCATATTGAAGCCGCGGGCGATTCTGGCCACGTGCAGGCCGATCTTGCCCGTGCCGACGATGCCGATGATCTTGCCGGATATTTCAAATCCTCGCAGGTTCTTGAAGGTGAACTCGCCGCGGCGCGTTCTGTCGGCTGAGGGAACGATATTCTTGGCAAGTGCGAGGATGAGCGCGAAGGTGTGCTCCGCGACTGTAACGTTCCCGTAGAGCGGCACGTGCGACACGGTTATGCCTCGTTGAGAGCATTCGTCGAGGTCTATGTGGTCGAAGCCGGTCGAGCGCGTGGCGATCAGTTCCAGCGCCGGTAACTGGTCGAGAACGTTGTTGTCCAGCGACGAATAGATGAACGTCGAGATAATGCTGCAATCGCGGGCGTCTTCGGCGTTTTCCGCCGTGAGGGGGTGCGCGATCAGCTTCATCTCGTCTCCGAAGGCGTGGAGGATCGGCTCGCGCTCCCATTCTTCCACTTCATAGAAATGTATCATTGCAAGCCCCTCCTTAGTACTATACACGCCGGACCCCGCGATCGGCGCCGTGCCGGTCACGCCGGCAGGCAGGTGCCGGTGATGAGCGCTTCAAACCGGCGAAGCGGCGTTTCAGCAGCAGCGAGTTGCTCACTACGGAAACGGAGCTTGCGGCCATAGCCCCGGCCGCAATCATGGGGTTCAGCAGGCCGGCCGCGGCTATGGGTATCGCTGCGGAATTGTACACAAATGCCAGGAAAAGGTTCTGTTTGATCGTCCGCATCGTGCGGCGGCTGAGCCGAACGGCATCGGCTACCCCTCGCACGTCGCCGCCTACGAGGGTGATGTCTGCGGTTTCCATTGCCACGTCGGCGCCTGTGCCTATGGCCATGCCGACGTCTGCCTGGGCGAGGGCCGGGGCGTCGTTAATCCCATCGCCGACCATTGCGGTCAATTTGCCCTGATCCTGGAGTTCCTTTACACGGTCGGCCTTCTTGTCGGGCGGAACTTCTGCGAAAACGCCGTCGATCCCGGTTTCCAAGGCGATTGCGCGGGCGGTCCGCTCGTTGTCGCCCGTGACCATCACGACCTCGAGGCCCAGTTCCTTCAGCGCGGCTACGGCTTCTTTCGCATGGTCTTTCGGGCGATCCGCAAGGGCCACCAGGCCGGCGACCCGGCCCGCCTCGGCAACGATTACCACCGTATTGCCTTCCTGTTCAAGACGCTCGATCTCGGATTCTTCGGCGGCGTATTCAACGCCATTATCGTCCATCAGGCGCGCCGTGCCCACCAGTACGTGGGCGCTTCCGACCTCCGCGCTCACGCCCTGCCCGGGCACCGCCAGGAAATCCGAAGATTTCGAGAGATCGAGACCCTCCTTTCCGGCTTCCTCCACGATTGCCTTGCCCAGGGGATGCTCGGAGCCGTACTCGGCTGAGGCCGCCAGGGCCAACAGGCGCGGGGCGTCGCCTTCCCAGCCGGCGGCTGTCTTGATCTCGGTAACTTCCGGCCTGCCTCGGGTGAGCGTGCCGGTCTTGTCGAGAATCACCACGTCGAGCTTGCCGGTCTGCTCGAGGGCATGGGCTTCCTTGATCAGTATCCCATTCGCAGCCCCCAGGCCGGAGCCCACCATTATCGCGGTCGGCGTCGCAAGCCCGAGCGCACAGGGGCAGGCAATGATCAGCACGGCGACCGTACTGAGCAGCGCGTTCTGGAAACGCAACTGAGCCCCGCCGAAGACCATCCACCCGACGAAAGTGAGCATCGCAATCCCCATCACGGCCGGGACGAATACTCCCGCGACGCGGTCGGCCAGGCGCTGAACATCGGCCTTCGACTCCTGCGCCGAGCGCACCATCGCGATGATCTGGTTTAGGGCCGTTTCCTCGCCCACCTTCGTGGCTTCGAATGTGAGCATGCCTTCCTTGTTGATCGTGCCGCCGATCACCTCGTCGCCCTGTTCCTTGTTGACCGGCACGCTCTCGCCCGTGATCAACGACTCGTCGAACGCCGACGCCCCTTCTTTCACAATGCCGTCCACGGGTGCCTTCTCGCCGGGCCGCACAACTATCAGATCGCCCACGACCAGCTCGGCCGCGTTGATTTCCGTCTCCTTGCCGTCGCGGATAACCGTCGCCCGCTTGGGAGCGAGCTCCATCAGCTTTCGAACGGCTTGCGACGTCCGGAAGCGGGCGCCCGCTTCCAGCCACTTGCCGAGGGTGATCAGCGTGAGGATCATTGCGGCTCCCTCGTAGTAAACGCTGTAACCCTCACCGGGCAGGATAAAGCTCACCGCAATGCTGTAAAGATATGCCGCCGACGATCCAAGGGCTATGAGCGTATCCATGTTTGCAGTGAAGCGCCGGGCCGCATTGGCGGCCGATTTGTAATAGGGCAAGCCTAGGTATAACTGCACCGCCGTGCCGAGCGCAAACAGAATCGTGTATCTGCCTGCGAACTCCGGCACCAACATGCTCAGGACCATTATGGGCACGGTGAACACGATCCCGAATATCAGGCGGTTGCGCCAGCGCTTGATCTGTGCGCGCTGCCTTTCTTCCAGACCGGCTTCGGCCTTCTTCGATATACTTGCCTTGTAACCCGTCTTCTCGACCATGTCGATCAGGCCGGCCTCCTGCACAATGGCCGGGTCGAATCGTATCGTTGCGGTCTCGGTGCCGAAATTGACCGACGCCTCTCTCACACCGTCTGTGCTTCCCAGGGCTTTCTCAAGTCGGGCGACGCACGAGGCGCAATGCATCCCCTCGATATTCAGTGTTACCAGGGTTTCGGAGTTGTGTTGGGTTGTGTGCATGATCGTCCTTTGTCGGCACTGGCCCGGCCCCACCTTCTCCATAGTAACATTATGCCCGAGAATTTTGCAGCATGAAGGAGGGAAGATGTTTTGACTTCATTGCGGGTATCTGGTAAAATCCCCCGCTATGGGAATCATTCGCAAGCTGCCGGACACCGTTGCTAACAAGATCGCGGCCGGTGAGGTGATCGAACGCCCGGCGTCCGTGGTGAAGGAACTCGTCGAGAATGCCGTCGACGCCGAATCGAGCCGGATCGGGATCGAGATCGAGGACGGTGGAAAACGGCTCATCCGTGTTTCGGACAACGGCACGGGCATCGGGCTCGACGACCTTGCCATGGCCGTTGAAAGCCACGCCACAAGCAAGTTGAAGGATTCCAACGACTTGTTTTTCATCACCACGTTGGGCTTCCGCGGCGAGGCCGTGCCCAGCATCGGCGCGGTCTCGGAGATGTGCATTTCGTCGCGCGCCCGCGGCTCCGACGCCGGCGGCCGGATAGAAATGACCGGGGGCCGGAAAGGCCCGGTGAAGGCGGCCGGCGTGCCCGAGGGCACAATTGTCGAGGTCCGGAACCTCTTCTTCAACATCCCCGCCCGCCGCAAGTTTCTAAAGACTACGTCCACCGAGCTCAGCCACATTGTGGACATCGTGACCAAGATGAGCCTGGCCTATCCGGATGCGGGCTTTCGGCTGATGCACAACGGCCGCGAGGTGTTCAACTGCCTGGAGAACGAGGATCGCCTGCGGCGAATCGCACATTTTTTCGGTAAGGAGCTGCAGACGGAGTTGCTCAGCGTGAGATCGGGCGAGGGCCCGCTGACGATCGACGGTTACATCGGCCCGCCCTCGCACACGCGGTCCAACACCAAGCTGCAGTATGTGTTTCTCAACGGCAGGTTCATCCGCGACAAGACGATAGCGTCGGCCATACGCGGCGCTTACGCGGGGACGATCCCCGCCGGCAGGCAGCCGATCGTTGTGCTGTTTCTCCAGATCGATCCCCGCGAGGTAGACGTCAACGTCCATCCCACGAAGCACGAGGTCCGTTTCCGCAACTCACAGCTCGTTTACCTGTCTGTGCGGCGAATAATCGAGGACAAGCTTTCGTCGGCGGGGCCGCCCGCAATACAGGTGCGGCGCGAACTTTCCGAGGAGCTGGACCGGGCGCTCGATAAGGACCGACCGCCGGCTGAGACGCGCCCGCGACCCTCCGCACCGCCGGGATGGGACCGAAAGATCAGGCGTGATGCCGAGCTGTTCGAACCGCGCGTCATGCCGCCGCGCCCGGCAGGCACGGCTGCCGCTCCGCCATGGAGTGAACCCAAAGATCGCGCGAAGCCTGCCGATAGCGCCCCTGAAGCGCCCCTTCCGACCGCGGCCCAAATCCACAACAGTTACCTGATCGAGGAAACGGCCGACGGCTTAAGGATCATCGACCAGCACGCGCTGCACGAACGCGTTCTTTATGAACAAATCCGGCAACGGTTGGCCGGGTCGGGCCTCGAGAGCCAGCGGCTGCTGATCCCGGTGACGGTTGAGCTTACCAGCGACGAGGTGATCCTGCTCTCGGGCGCCGGCGAGGAGGCGAAGGCGCTCGGCTTCGAGATCGAGGAGTTCGGCAGAAACACCATCGCTCTGCGGACGATCCCGGTGATGCTGCAAGACTGCAACACGCAAGAGGTGCTGCACGATCTGATCGACAGCCTGCAGGAAGATCGCCAAGGCGAGAAAGCGCCGCAGCTTCGCGAAAGCCTGATGCGAATGATAGCGTGCAAGGCCGCGGTCAAGGCCAACCAGCGCCTCACGCCTTCCGAGATTGCATCGCTGCTGCAAAAGAGCCGCGCGCTCGGCCCCGGTGCCACCTGCCCGCACGGACGTCCCACCACGCTTACGCTGTCGCTGGAAGAACTGGCGAAGCATTTCCTGCGGAAGTGACTGCCGAGACTCGCAACAGTTAAGCGTTCGGGCAAGGAAGTTCGCGCCGTGTAACATAAGCAACATTATGATCACTCAACAGGGAGAAACCCGTGAAGGGAAATGAGCACATGTCGCACCGCCAACGCCTCGAGGCCGTGTTTGCAGGCGAGGAGCCGGACCGCACGCCGATCCTCGGCGGCTGGATCGCCTGCGCCGAGCATATCTGCGCACTCGCCGGAGCCACGGCGGACGAATACTGGGCTGACCCGGAGAAGGTATCGATCCGGGCGTATAAGGAGCTTGGCTCCGACGGCCTGATAGATCTTTACATGCAGAAAAAACCCGGCGAGTATCGGTTCGTGGACACCGATTCGTTCTGGCGTGCGGTCACGCACCTTTCGCTGGACGACACCATTTCCCGGATCGACGATATGCCGTCGGCCAAAGAGATCGAGGCCGAGTTTGATTTCGATGCATCATACGAGGCGTTCAAGACGCAGATGCTGCGCCGGCAGGAGCTTTGTGGCGATATGGTTTGGATGCCCGCACAATGGGGGGGCGGTGCGCGAATTTCTTGGTACGCCGACTTCGGTTATGAGAATTTCTTCTGCATCGTGGGGATGTATCCCGATAGGGCAAAAAAACTGATGGACGTCGGTGGGGCACAGGGGCGGAATCAGTTGCAAGTGGCCGCCCGGGCCATTGAAGAGGGGCTGTATCCGCACGCCGTCTTGCTGGGGGAAGACATCTGCACGCAGCGCGGCCCGATGATCTCGCCCGCCTTCATGGAAGAACACTATGCCCCGAATCTCCGCCGTGGGCTCCAGCCGCTGCTGGATGTCGGCTGCAAGCCGGTGTGGCACTCCGACGGCGACGTCCGCCAGATCATGGATATGCTGATCGACTGCGGTGTGCAGGGCTTTCAGGGATTTCAACAGGAAACCGGACTGAACATCGAGTACGTGGCGAAAAAACGCACGCGCGACGGCGACCCGCTGCTGATCTTCGGCCCGCTCGCGGTCACGACTGAACTGCCCGTCTGCACGGCGCATGAGATTCGCGAGAAGGTCCGTCACGCCATAGACGTCTGCCGGGGCAACGCGCACCTGGTGATGTTCACGGCCAATACGATCAATCCCGACGTGCCCCTGGAGAACATCATCGCGATGCACGAGGCCGTGGGGGCGCGTGAATGAGAGACCGCCAAGGCTGGCAGACGCAACAAGCCCTTGTAATTTTCGTCGCGAACGGATATACTTCTCAAAATCGGCCGGACGAAGGGTCTGCTGTAAGTTTGCGACCGACCTGCACACCACCTGAAAAGGAGGATATATGATCTATACAGAGTATGGCAAGACCGGCAAGAAAGTATCCGTCGTCGGATTCGGCGGCATGCGGTTCGATACGAGCAGGAGCAAAGAAGAAAACGCAGAGCTACTGCACTATGCCAACAGCAAGGGCATCAATTACTTCGACACGGCGCCGAATTACTGCAACGATCAGAGCGAAGACATATTCGGCATCGCCTTCAAAGACATGCCCGAGCAGTTCTATTGCAGCACCAAGGGTATGCCGCAGGCGTTCGATACGGCGCAGAAAGCCCGTGAGGGAGTGATGAAATCGCTGGACCGCCTGGGCGTGCCGAAGATCAACTTCTACCACGTGTGGTGCCTGCGGAAAATGGATCACTACGACCTTGCAATGAAAAAGGGCGGCCAGTACGAAGGCCTGTTGCGGTGCAAGGAGGAGGGCTTGATCGATCACATCGTCTTCTCCTCGCACCAGCCGGGGCACGAAGTAAAACAGATACTCGACGAAGGGCACTTCGACGGCGTTTTGATGGGCATCAACATCCTCAACTATCCCTACCGCTGGGAAGGCGTGAAGGCCGCCCACGAAAGCGGCTACGGAGTGGTAGCGATGAATCCCCTCGGCGGCGGCGTGATCCCGCAGCACGAAAAGGAGCTTGCCTTCTTGGGAACCGAAGGCGAGACACCCACCGAGGCAGCGCTGCGCTTCGTGATCTCCTGCCCCGAGATCACCGTTGCGCTCAACGGCTTCACCACGCGCGAGCACATCGATATGGCCTGCAAGGTGGCCGACACGTGCAAGCCCCTCACCGAGGAGGATATGGCGCGCGTGGAGACGCACCTGAGCCAGAGCATGAACGAACTGTGCACCGCGTGCGGATACTGCGAGAAAGAGTGCCCGCAGAACATCCCCATACCGGCGTACATGATGTTTTACAACAACAAAAAGATGTTCGGTACCAGCGATGACGACATGAAAAAGAAGCTGTCGACCGAATTCGAGTGGGAGACCCTCGTGGGCCGAAAGGCGGAAGCCAGAGACTGCACCGAGTGCGGCAACTGCGAGGAAGCCTGCACCCAGCACCTCAACATCATTGACAGGCTGAAAGAGATTGCCGAGTGGGAAAAGGAAGCGGGCGCGTGAAACACGATTAAGAGTCCAAGGTCCAAGGATCTTCATCGGCCATTGTATAGACGATCTTTTTCTTCGTCCCGTAGGGACTGACCGAATATCGCCCAGCGGTTTGTACCTGTTTAGAGTGTGAAGACCAAAGGGGACGAGCAATTCAGGTGACGGCAAGAGATATTCCGTCGGCCTGCAGATGTCTCTTTCGGGCTCGCCTTTTTTAGCCCGACCCGCCTGCCGAAGCCTTGCGGCGGGCAGGAGGGCGATAGTCTGTAGCCACGGGCGTGAGCCCAATGGCGTGAAATTAAGCACTCATGATCAACTCCTCCTGCAGAATACGCCTTGGCTTTTTCATCAGCGGATACTTGTCACGCCGGCGTTT
>Ga0114922_10000296_pt1 | contig 48232 bp, 31 predicted proteins | sample AartaG_FD_100975 | JGI IMG/M metagenome (GOLD analysis project Ga0114922, IMG submission 100975) | Deep subsurface microbial communities from Aarhus Bay to uncover new lineages of life (NeLLi) - Aarhus_00045 metaG | ecosystem: Environmental > Aquatic > Marine > Oceanic > Sediment | place... | reverse complement strand
CGTGGGCGGAAGGCCCGAACGGTAGGAGCGGCAAGTAAGGACGCACGACTCGTGGGCGGAAAGCGGCAGAAAAAACCAGTTGCTTCTGGCCTTCATGGTGGACCGCCGGGGTGAAGCCCCGACGTCTGCTGATGAAGGGACCGAACCGCCCGCGGCGTCGTGCAAACCCCAAAGCCCGGCGGCGACCGAACACCTGATGGAGGCAATATGCGAGCGTGAGAATATGGTCAGGGCATGGAAACGGGTCTGCTCGAACAGGGGCGGTGCGGGTGTGGATGGGTTGACCATCCGCCAAACGCACGACTACCTTGTCGAGCGTTGGGCATCGATCCGCGAGCATCTGCTTGCAGGGACGTATCGGCCGCACCCGGTGCGGCGTGCCGAGATCTCCAAGGAGACCGGCGGTATGCGAAAGCTCGGCATTCCCACGGTGGCCGACAGGCTGATCCAGCAGGGAGTGCTGCAAGTGCTGGGGCCTCTGTGGGACCCGACCTTCTGCGAGGAAAGCTACGGCTTCCGACCGGGCCGCTCGGCACATCAGGCCGTGGCCGCGGCACAGGAATACCTGGCCGCGGGCCGCCGATGGGTGGTCGACATCGATCTGGAGAAATTCTTCGATCGCGTCAACCACGACAAACTGATGGGCCGCGTGGCCGGGCGTGTGGCCGATAAGCGACTGCTCAGGCTCATCCGGGCGTTCCTGCACGCCGGGGTGGTGGTCAACGGCCTCGTCAGCCCGACGATAGAAGGCACGCCCCAAGGCGGGCCGCTGTCGCCGCTGCTGTCGAACATCGTGCTCGACGACCTCGACCGCGAGCTACAGCGACGCGACCTGCGGTTCGTTCGCTATGCAGACGACTGCAACATCTACGTCCGCAGTCGGCGGGCGGGGCAGCGTGTGATGGCGAGCATCAGCCGCTTCATCAGCCGCAAGCTCAAGCTGCGAGTCAATCAGTCGAAAAGTGCGGTGGCCCGTCCGTGGGAGCGCAAATTCCTCGGCTTCAGCTTCACCGACCACCACGAGCCCAAGCGACGCATATCGCCCCAAGCTCTCAAGCGGTTCAAGACGCGAATCCGGCAGGTCACTCGACGGACGCGGGCCGTGAGCCTGAGCCAGATGATCGGCGACCTCGCCCCCTACTTGCGGGGTTGGCGAGCCTACTTCGGCTTCTGTCAGACACCGCACGTGCTCAAAGGCCTCGACGGTTGGATCCGGCGACGCCTCCGGTGCGTCGTCTGGAAACAATGGAAACGAGGGCCGACACGCTACGAGCAGCTTCGCCAACGGGGCGTTTCGGCTCACCTTGCGGCGAGCACGGCAGGCAGTGCCCACGGCCCGTGGCGACTCAGCCACAGCCTGGCCCTCAGCCGTGCCATGCCCACAGTCCTATTCCACACGCTCGGCCTGCCCACACTGATGTCGGCCGACGCATAACCCGCCGAACCGCCGTATACGGACCCGTACGTACGGTGGTGTGACAGGGAAAGCCCGCGAGGGCCTACCTATGTCGATTAGCCACGGGCTTCAGCCCTTGTCATTACCCACATTTTCTGTTGCGGCATCGTCGACTCCTACGCCCTGAAAGGGCAAAGTATGAAAGCCCAGGGCAAGGCAAATCCTGCAAGGATTCGCCGTCGCCCTGGGTAGCGTGCGTCTTAAATCGATAAGCCCTGCAAGGGGCGAAGTAAGAAATGATGCCGTCAGGGGGCGCCTGCGGCGGTGATCTCTACTACGCCCCTTCAGGGCTTCACGGGGTTTTGGGCCGCTTACCCAGGGCGTCGGCGAAAGCCGCTTTTTGCGGCTTTCACCTTGCCCTGGGCTTTCATCCTTCGCCCCTTTGGGGCTTAAGAGCACACGGGCCTCTTGGCAAATTTCCTTGCAAAAGAACACGATCCCCCAAACACTTCTGCCAAAAGAATATGGGTAATGACGAGGGCTTCAGCCCGTGGAAAACGATCGCCCCCCAACCGCAGAGCCCCCGCAGGGGGCGGCAGAACGGCCGCCCGAGTTTCGGGTCTTGACTCTCGCCCGCCTTTTGCTACAATATAACGTAAACCTTGGCTTGCGGTTATCACAGGCAAGCGCACGGCAATCTTCCAGCGTTGTAGTGAGGAAATGATGCAATGGTCAGACGAACGAAAAAGGTCGACAGGTCGGCGGTCGCGTGGGCAAGGTGCTTGCCCGTTGTTGTGATTCTCTCAATTCTGTTCGCCCCGAGCGGAGGCTGCAAGACGATGGAACTATCCGGCAAAGACGCGCAAGGCGATCCTCAGCCACTCCACAAAGGCAGCAAGATCCTGCGCAGCGAGGATCTTGTTGTAGAAGTAATGGACCCCAACGATCCGGATCGCTACAACCGCGGTGTCCGCTTCACGCCCGTGGGGGCCGTGTTGCGGGTTTCAATGAACGGCGACGAGTTCCTGTTCAGCTCCGTCGAGCACAATCCGATCGCCGAGCACGCCGGCCTCGCGGCGGAATTCGACCTCACAACTCAGGGCGGTCCCCCCGGGTACGCAGAGGCCAAGGCCGGCGAAGGATTTGTGAAAGTGGGCGTGGGGGTGTTGAAAAAGACCGGCGGCCCGTACGGCTTCTGGAACAAGTATGAACTGATCGAGCCGGCAAAGACGACCGTCAAATGGACCGCAGCCGCGGCCGATTTTGACCAGACCTGCAAAGGCCCGAACGGATACGCCTACGAGCTCTCGGCAAAGGTCAAGGTCGAGGGCAAAACGGTGGCGGTTGAGTGGACCCTCGCCAACGCCGGCACGAAACCCTTCGAAACGCATCAGTACGCTCACAATTTCTTCCGCTTCAACGACCGGCCCGTTGGGCCCGATTACGTGCTGAGCTTTCCCTACGGCTTCAAGGCCGAGGGACTGGGGAAAGAGCAGAAGCAGGTCGGCCGCGAGATACTGTTCGCAGCCGAGATCCCACAAGCGGTGAACATCACCGTACCGTACCCCGAAGGCTACGAAGGCGCCAACGAGCTGACCGTCAAACACACCAAAACCGGCCAGACGCTTCACTGCGTCACGTCCGTCCCCGGCATGAGGACCGCCGTGCACGCCAGCAAGAAGTATTTGTGTCCCGAACAGTTCATTTCGTTGAAGCTCAGCCCGGGCGACAAAACGACGTGGACGAGGGCATACACCTTCGGGCGAAAGGCCGATTGAGCTCTTCGCGGAGAACGGAGTTTCGCAAGTCATGAGTGTCGTACTTGTACTGGACATCGGCACCTCGAAGCTGTGCGCACTGGCGCTCTCCACCGAAACTGCCCGGCCGGTCGCGGTGCGGTCCTGTGCCAACGACGCCGACATGCCCGGGGTGCCGTCGGGGCGCCACGAGCAAGATCCCGTTCGCATCACAGAGAACTGCCACCGGCTCCTGAAGGAAGTCGCAGCCGAAGCCGCCGATCCCGATGTGCTGGGGATTGGCTTTTCCGGCCAGATGCACGGCGTTCTTCTCGTCGACGGCGACCACGGGCCTCTGACGAATCTGATAACGTGGCGTGACCAGCGCACGGTCGAATCGCAGGGTGCGGGAAGTCTGGACGCAGCGCTCACGTGCCTCGATGCCGACGCGCCCGCCCGCGCGGGGTGCCGACTCAACGCAGGCTACGGCGGTGCCACCCTCCATTGGCTGGCTGCCAACGACCGCCTTCCCGAGGGTGCTCGCGCCCTTACCATCGCCGACTACGTGGCCGCGTCCCTGACCGGCGTGGCGTCGACCGAACCCACCCACGCAGCAAGTTGGGGGATCCTCGACGTGGCGTTGGGGCAGTGGGACCCGGCATCGGTCGAGCGGCTCTCGATCCCCGCCTCGACGCTGCCGGAGATTTGCCCCAGCGGCACGGAGATCGGCCGGATTCTCCCCGAACTTGCCGCCGAACTCAGCCTGCCGGGGGGCGTCCGGGTGTGCGCACCTGTCGGAGACAACCAGGCGAGCGTCATCGGCGCCGCGGGTCTGGGAAGCGGCGCGGCCGTGGTCAACCTCGGCACCGGCGGGCAAGTGTCGGTGCCGTGTCGGGAGTACAAGTTCATCCCCGAGTTGGAAACCCGCCCAATGCCCCTGGGCGGATATATTCTCGTAGGTGCCAGCCTGTGCGGCGGATGGGCCTATGCCTATCTCAATCGGTTTTTCCGCGACGTGGTGAAGCAGGTGGCCGGGCTTGACCTGCCCGAGGACGACCTCTACGCGCGAATGAATGACCTCGCCACTTCGGCCTCCGACGGGAGCGAAGGCCTGACCGCCGATACACGCTTCAGCGGCACACGCGGCGCCCCTGACATCCGCGGCGGGATAGCGGGGATCGACCGCGAGAACCTCACCGCCGCCAACCTCACGCGCGCAGTAGTCGAGGGCATGGTCCGCGAGCTCGCCGACCTCGGCCGCCAGGCCGGCCTGGAGCACCTGTCGCACATCATCGCAAGCGGCAACGCCGCGAGGAAGAACCCGCTCGTGCTGCAGGTCATCGAGAAGGCCTTCGGCCTGCGCTGCAGTCTCGGCCCGGCAGGGGAGGAAGCCGCCCTCGGCGCCGCCTTCTGCACGGCCGTGGGGCTGGGCCTGCTCACTCCCGAGGCCGTCAACCGCGCCGTGTCGGCTGTTTGAGGCGTTTTCAATCAACGACGGTGGGAGGGAAACTCTTTGAAAAGAGTTTCCCCCCACACCCCCCTTCAGAAACTTCTCGGCTTTTACAGCCATGCCGGCTCTTGCCGGCATGGCAGCCAAGAGTCTTTGGAAAGGGGTGCGCCTTTGGGAAAAGGCGTTGGGGGAAACCTTTCTTCAGAAAGGTTTCCCCCAGTACAGACGACGAGAGCAGGCCTTGAACCAAGATCTCTAATCACACCCTAATCATGAAAGACCAGGCGATTGTGCTTGATTTTCGGAGCAAGATGAGCTATGATATAGATAGAGAGTAAGCGATTCAGTGAAAGGCTGAAATTGCAAGTACGCTTTGCCCATAAGAATCTTGAGCGCCTGGAAGGCGATCCGGGATATACGGCCGGGTTCGACGCCGATGTGGTAAGAGCGTTCCGCAAACTTATGCAGTACATTCGTGCCGCTCGGGACGAACGAGACTTCTATGCGCTGAAGTCGCTGCATTTCGAAAAGCTCAAGGGTCGTCGCCGCAAGCAACGGTCGATGAGGCTAAACGACCAATGGCGACTGATTCTGGAGTTCGAGCGGGATGAAAACGGCAAGGTAGTCGTAATTGTTGAGATTGAAGACTACCACTAGTGACTCGTTGAAAAGAAAGGGGGATTCGATGATCAGTCGGGATCATCCCAAGGGCGCCGTCGCTGAGGTATTCCCTCCTGGTGAGTTCATCCGGGATGAACTGGTGGCGCGTAGTTGGACTCAGAAGGAGTTCGCCGCCATCCTCGGCCGGCCCTTGCAGACAGTGAATCAGATCATCAACGGCAAGAAGGCCATCACTCCCGATACGGCCGTTGCGCTGGCCGAGGCCTTCGGTACGTCGGCCGAGTTGTGGTTGAATCTCGAGAACGCTTATCGCCTGGCAGGCGCCAATGGGGCCGATCCGGATGTGCGTCGGCGTGCGCGGCTTCATTCACTTGTGCCGCTGGGGGAATTGATCGAGCGCCGTTGGATAAAGGCGTCGAACAATTTGGACGATTCAGAGGCCGAGGTCTGTGCGTTCTTGGAAATCAATTGCATCAGCGGCGACCCGGAACTGCCGATGGCAGCCAGGCGAGCAGGCGGCTATGGTGAGCTTTCGCCCGGCCAAATCGCCTGGGGCTTCCGTGCCAAGCACCAAGCCTCGGCAAAAAGAATCCCGAAGTTCGATAAGGAACGATTTGAGCAAGCCTTGCAAACATTGCCCAAATTGTCAGTTGACAGGAAGGGCATGTTACAAGTTGTTCCAACGCTGCAGCAGATTGGGATTCGAGTAGAATTTGTTGCCCATCTCTCTGGGACGCGTATCGATGGCGGCATGTTTTGGCTCGACGCCGATTCACCCGTGGTAGCTCTCTCATTCCGTTATGATCGAATCGACAGCTTCTGGTTCACCTTGATGCACGAGTTGGCTCACGTCCACAAAGGACATGCCAAGGTCGGCTTCCTCGACAGCGACCTGGTCGGCGAAAACGCGCAACAGCCCCAGGACAAGCCAAAGTACGAGCAGCTAGCCGATCGACTGGCCGGTCGTTGGCTGATCCCCCGAACCATGTTGACCAGATTCGTCAGACAAGTCGGTCCTTTCTTCTCCGCCGCGCGAATCAAGGCTTTTGCCGCAGAGGTCGGGGTGCATCCGGGAATTGTCGTCGGACAACTACAGTACCAAGGTGCAATTCCTTGGAGCCATCATCGAAAAATGCTGGTGAAGGCAAGCGACCTGTTGGTATCCAAGTAGAAAAGACGGGCGCAACGCCTCCCCTCTCCGCCTCTCTGAAAAAGCCCCGGAAGAATCAGCTTGACACTGCCTCCTCCATGCGTATAATTAATATGGTATTACATGATATAACCATATTGAAAGCATCGCGATGAGAATCTTCAGGACTGGCTGGAGCGAAGGCTTCGATGGGCCCGGGCGACGGTGGATAATCTATCTCAAGGAGTGCAACTTCCGCTGCCGGTGGTGCGCCAATCCCGAAGGGCTAAATCCCGGCGATGAAATCATGTTTTATCCGGATCGCGCGGAGAATCCCGACCGGGCCTGTCCCTACGGGGCGGCCACGACAACCGACGCCGGCTGGAATCTGGACCGCGCGCTGTGCGCCTCGTGCGAGGGCCGTCCCTGCACGGCCACCTGGAGGCATCCATCGTACGAATGGGCCGGCGAGGAGCTGTCTCCGGCAGAGGTCGAAGCCCGGGCACGGCGCTATCTCCCCCTTTTCGGAGCAGACGGCGGCGTAACGTTCGGCGGCGGCGAGCCCACGCTCCAGGCAGATGAAGTGTTGGACACCCTCATGCGCCTTCGGCGGGCGGGAGTACACACGGCTATCGAGACCAACGCCGGGACGGAGTCTTTCGGGCGTTTCATCGGCGTGGTCGATCTGCTCATCTGCGACCTCAAGTGCGCGACCGATGCCCTCCACCTCGAATGGACGGGCGCGAGCAATCGGACGGTTATCGAAAACCTGCGGGCGGCCGCCGAGCGCCAGCCCTTGCTGTGGATCCGCGTACCGTTTGTGCCCGGGATGAACGACACGGCGAACGAAATGGAGGCAATGGCCGATGTTTTGGGCGACCTGGCCGCGCGCAGGGACTCTCTTAAGGTCGAGGTGCTGCGAATGCATCACCTGGGCGAGCCCAAGTATCGGGCGCTCGGTTGGGAATACCCGATGGCCGGTGTGGACGAGCCACCGCGCGAGACCGCAAAGAAACTTGTAGAGAAGATCAGATCAAGGAATATTGACGCATCGTTGGCCGCATAAAACGAAGGGGACAAAGAAATGGCACCGCCGAGAGATTCCCGAACCCGCCTGCTGACCGAAGGCGTAGAAAAGGTGCGGGCCTACAAACGCGCACAGACGCGAGTCGACGCGTGGTTCTACGTGCAGGAGCTGATGATGGAGGCGCGCGAAGCCCTGAAGGCCGAGGGCAAGGATCCCGACGCACAATCCTCCCAGCCCGAGCTTCTGTGCCGGGTGGCCCGCGAAATGCCGCTGTCGATCCCTGAGGGCACGGTGATCGCCGGGGCGCAAGACTGCGCCTTTTCGCCCTCTTACGCGCTGATAAACCCGACGTTCCGGGTCGAGACTTTCGCGGGATACTGCGATCCCACGGCAGTCTACGACGACGTGGAGCCCGACCCCGACGCCGGATTGACGCAGGAGCGAATCGACCGCGTTCGCAACTACTTCGAGAACACGCCCTACGTACGGCGGCTCAAATCCATTTACGAGCAGACCGGCGACGAGACCAGGGAGGTGGTCTATTTCGTTGAGCAGGTCACGGGCCACACTATCCCCGACCTCCGCCCGTTCCTCAAAAACGGCGTGAAACCCATGCAGGCCAAGGCGTGCGAGAGCGGCAAGCCCTACGGAGTGCTAATGGCGGACGCCCTCGAGGCGGCCATCATCCTGGCCGGGCGCTATCGCGAGCTGGCCCTGAAACTGGCTGGACGTGCGGACGAAGACGAGAAGGCCCGCCTCGAGGCCATGGCCGACGTGCTCGACCGCGTACCGGCCGGCCCGGCTACGGACCTCCACGAGGCGATACAGACCTTCGCCTTGATGTGGCAGATAATGGTACTGGAGCAGGCGCCCAACCCCTACGCCTTCTCGGTCGGCAACCTCGATCGTATTCTGGCGCCGTATTACGATGAAGCCACTACACCCCGCGGGGCCGCGGTGGCGCTCGTGCGCCATCTGCTCACCTTCTTCCAGGTCGGCAGTCGCTCGTGGGCCATTTCGCAAAACGTGCTCGTTGGAGGCAAGGACGCCACCGGCAACGACCTCACCTCCGAAATGACATACATCGTGCTCGACGCTTTCTTCACCTCCAACGATCCTCAGCCTGCGCTTTCGATGAAGGTGCACGCCGGCACGCCCGAGGCCCTTTCGCGTTCCCTGGGGCGATTCTTCTTCACGCCGGGGCACTCGACGCCGTCCTTGCTCAATGATGATATAGTGTTTGAACTGCTGGGGCGGCAGGGCATAGCGGGCGGGGATCTGCCGGATTATTCGATCGCCGGCTGTCAGGAGCCGCTGATCATGGGCAAGAGTTCACTGAACACAACCAACTCCTGGCTCAACCTGGGGAAGGTTCTTGAGCTTGCGACCAACGACGGCAAGTCGATGATCACGGGGAAACAGATCGGGCCTGCGTGGGCTGATCTCGGCGTCGTCGGCGGGGCCGACGAAGCATACGCCGACCTCGAATCCGTTTTCTTCAAGACGCTCGATCATTTTCTCCCGCGGATGCAAGACGCGGCCAACGCCTGCACCACCGTCCTCGGCGAGTGCAAGCCGGTGCCGTTCACGTCCGCCGTGATGGACAGTTTTACCACCTGGCGAGACATGCGCGATCCCAAGAATCCCGGCGCGCGATACAACGCGAGCGGCTGCCTCATTCACGGCCTGACTGTGGTGGCGAATTCCCTGCACGCCGTCGAGCGGGCGCTGGAGTCGGGCGTTGCCGACGCGGAGGGGCTCCGCACCGCGCTGACATCCGATTTCGAAGGGGCCGGCGACCTGCACGGCTTCATGCTGCGGCAGAGCAAGTTCGGCAGCGACCTCGACGACGTTGACCCCATCGCCGTGCGTATCGCCGACGAAGTCTGCGAGAGGATCCGCGCGCTCCGCAACCCCGCCGACAGCCCGTTTCTGGCCGACTGGTCCACGCCGAGCACGCATCTGCTCTACGGGTACTGGGTGGGCGCCACCCCCGACGGGCGCAACGCACGCAAAATGCTAAACTTCGGCGTCGATCCCCTTCCCGGCCTGGCGCGCGAAGGCCTGCCGGGCCGGATCGCGTCGACCTGGAAGCTGCCGTTTCTCAAGATGACCGGCGGCTACGCCTCGCACATAGGTCTGCGCGCGTCGGACCCGCCGGCCGATGCGGGCCTCGAGGCCAAGGGGATGTGGCTCCGCGAGCGGATCGTGGTGCCGCTGTTCAAGCTGGACCGGGGCGAGGAAGAGGCGCCGTTTTACGTATATTTCAACGTCGGCGATGCGGACCACCTTCGCAAGGTACTCAAGAATCCGAAGAAGTATGCGCCCGACGGCATCTACATAATGCGCATCCACGGAACGTTTGTGAACTTCCTTGATCTTTCCCCGGCGATACAGAATGACATCATCGAACGGCTCGACCCTTCTACCCAGGCCGCGTGACGCGCGCGGCCCGGGCGCAGCACGGTCAGCCACGCAAACAAAAACCGATTACGTGCGCAACCGGATCTTCCGCGCCATCTTGCGGGGCGACTACGGCCCCGGCGATAAGATCCCCACCGAACGCGAGATGGAAAGGCTGACGCGGACAAGTCGCGTGACGGTGCGCCGGGCCTACGCCGATCTGGAGCGAAGCGGGGTCATGGAGCGCCGCCAGGGCCGCGGCACGTATATCGCGACGGCCGTGCGGGGGCATGCGCAGGCGGCGCGCGAGATCGCACTGCTGGCATCGGTCCGCGATCCGTTCGCCCTCGAGTTTATCCAAGCGCTCGAAACATCCCTCAACGTCCAAGATGCTCTGCTCATCCTCAAGATCACCGAGCAAGATCCCCGCAAGGAGGAGGAAGCGGCCATCGACCTGGTGGGCAAGGGCATCCGCAACCTCGTGATCTGGCCCAGCGGAGGCGGATTCCCCACCGACACGTTCCGTCGCCTCCGTATCGTGGGAACCAACATGGTGTTTTTCGACCGGATGCTGCCGGGCCCCTACGCAGATTTCGTGGGCCTCGATAATCGTCAGGCAGTTGTCGCGCTGCTCAAAGAAGCGCTGCGAAACGGTAGGGAGCGCTTCCTGTTCATCAGCCACAAGGGGCTCGAAGCCGACAGCGACCGCCAGCGGGAGGAGGCTTTCCGGCTTTATTGCGAGCGGCAAGGGCTGCCGCACCGCATGGTGCGCGTGCCCTGGCGGGGCGACATTCTCGGGGCGATCCGCCGCCACCGGCGGGCCTGGTTTGTCGAGGCGAAAAACCAAGCGGTCATCTGCGTCAACGACGCGGTTGCTCTCCATGTGAAAAGCGCGGGTGGCGGGAAGATCGACGTCTACGGCATCGATGGCCTGCCCGAGGCCCGGGCCGCGGGTATCCCCACTTGTGAACAGCCTATGAAGGCCATGGCCCGCAAAGCCATAGAACTCCTGTGGGCGCAACAACAGCAAAGCACAAAATGGAAGGCCCGGCAGGTATACTGTCGGGGAAGGCTGATCCGTAGGAAAACGTGACGCGGCGACCGCAATTCACTGTGCATGGTTGTGCCACGGGGATCGTTTTGCGGATTTCAGCCCCCGACAGTCGGATGCCGGTTGCATATTTTTACACTTGTTTGCGGCGTAGTTTCGTTGCTTTATCACGCCCCAACAGTAGAATATAGTCGTCATTATTCTGTCTTCAGCCGGGTCTCGGTTCAGGAGAACGTATGACACTACGATCATTCCTCATCGGCCTGCTTCTGCTTGTGGCCGCTGCGATCGCAATTACGTATAACGACTACGAATACAGCAACGGCTACCTTTCAAGCGGGAGCCATTTCCCGATGATTGTGGTTTTCGTGGTCGTTGTGTTTTCCCTCGCTCTCAACCCTCTCCTCAAATGGCTCAAGCCCGAGTGGATCTTCACCCAGAGCGAGATAATTGTGGTGTGGTGCATGATGGCCGTGGGCATAGGCATACCGGCCTCGGGGCTGTTGCGCTGCCTGATGCCGTTTATGATCGCGCCCTTTTATTTCACAGAGACGGAAGGCAGATGGGCGACTGTTTTCCACGAATACATTCCCGACTGGCTGGTTCCGTCGAAAGACGTTGACGGCACGATAGTGAAGTGGTTTTATGAAGGTGCGGAAAAGAACCCCGTTCCGTGGGAGGCGTGGGTCACGCCGTTTTTCGGCTGGGGGATCGCGATCATGGCCGCATACCTGATGATGTTTTGCCTTACGGCGATCATCAGGAAACAATGGGTGGAGCACGAGCGCCTTACTTTTCCCCTGGCGCAGATACCGTTGGAAATCTCCAGACCACCCGAGCAGGGCCGCTATCTGAACGCCCTCTTCCGCAGCCCGATCACATGGCTGGGCGCGGGCATTCCAATCTTTTTCTGGACGTTGGCAGGGCTGAACACCTTCTACCCGAACGTCCCCGTCATAAGCAGCCTTAGCTGGCCGCTGACCACCCTCTTCGGCAAGATGACCGGTTGGGGTGGGATGGTCAGATTCTACTTCATGGCGATCGGCGTGACCTTCTTGCTGACGACCGAAGTATCGCTGTCGCTGTGGTTTTTCTTCATGCTGCACAATTTGCAGAAGGTTCTCCGGAACCAGTTCGGGTATGTCAGCGATCCGGAGTTCGAGAAGAGCCAGCAGATCGGGGCATTTTTCGCGTTCGCCGGGATTATGTTGTGGACGATGCGCACCCACCTCAAGGACGTTTTGCGCAAGGCATTCCTCGGGGCCAAGGACATAGACGACTCGCGCGAAGCTCTCTCCTACAGGGCCGCAGTCTTCGGGCTTGTTGTTGCATCGGCTGCCATCATCGGCTGGCTTTACGTTATCGGATGCCCCCCGTGGGTATCGCTGTTTTTCCTCGTAGTCGTGATGGTGATTCTTCTGGTGCTCTCGCGGCTCATCGCCCAATGCGGGCTTCTTCTGGTGCAAGCGAACTTTCGACCTCTGGGCCTGACGCAGAATATACTGGGCGACAGCGCGGCCACTCCGCAAGGGCTCACTGCCCTCACTTTTCACCAGGCCGGCCTTTATGGGGATACGCGCGAAGTAATGATGCCCACGCTTCTCAACAATGCCAAGATGGGCGAGAACAGGCTCAACCTCCGAAAGCTCTTCCTCGCGATGATGGTCGCTGTCGTAATATCCTACACGGTATCATATTTCTCACAAGTGTTCGGATATTACAGATTCGGGGCGAGCACCGTGGCACCCAACTTCGCCACTGAAGTTTATCCGAGGGGTGAACTCGACGGGCTTGCCGGAGCAATCGAAGACCCCAAAGCGGCCCTCGCCAAGCCCGGCAATCTCAAGCACGTGCTCATCGGAGGGGCCGCCGTGGGCGTCGTTTCCTTCCTGCGCAGCCGGTTCGCCTGGTGGTTTATTCATCCCATCGGCATACTCACCGCCGCCACATACCCCATGTACAACCTCTGGCTGTCGATCATGATAGGATGGTTCTGCAAGTACCTCGCCCAGCGATACGCCCGAGGCACGATGATGGGCACGGTCAAACATTTCTTCCTGGGCCTCATCATCGGCGACGCCCTGATAACGATCTTCTGGGCCATGCTCGGGCTCATCCTCGGGGAAAGCGTGGGCGTTGGCACAACCGTAACGTGAGCAAGAGCCCATCCGCTCGATTCATCACTCGAGAGGTTCCTCCGGGCACCTCGCTCTCACATGATTCCGCACAGAGATCATATCGAGAATATTGATGCTCCCGTCGCCGGTCAGATCGTACCGCCAGTTGTCGCCCGTGGCGGGGTCCTCATACATGTGATTGCGTACACCGATGAAGTCGAGCACATTGACTACACAATCGCCGGTCACATCGCCAAGCAGATCGTAGCTCGCCTCTGCGGTGTGCTTGTTATCCATCGTGATTTGCACGCCGGTCTGGCCCTGCGCTTCTTCGACGTCGTCGACAATCCACCGGACAAACCTGTAGTCAACGTCATCCACGGTTGCGCTCGACGGAGCCGTTAGGTCCACAACTTCCTGGTCATCGCAGCTTGTGGTATAGTCTGTGATGCCGGCCTTATCGCCCGTGATGCTCACGCCTGCCGTGGGCGACGACTGCACGACCAGCGCGTGCGTTTGGATTTGGTAGGCCGCGATTGCCGTGTGCTCCGCGTCCATCGTGACCTGCGCCGTGGTATCGCCGGCGGGTTGCTCAATGGTGTCCACTGTCCAGCGCACGAAGTCGTACCGCACACCCTCCGGCGTTGTCGCGATGAGGGGTGCAACGAGGTCGACCACCTCCTGGTCATCGCAGATCGCCGTGTAGTCTGTGATGCCGGGCCTGCCGCCAATGATGCTGACAGTGGCGATAGGCGTCGACTGCACGTTGAGATTCTGCGGGTGCGGGATGTATTCCGCGGTCACCATCAACGTGCAATCCAGCTCAACTTCGATGTTCTGGCCGTCGGGAGTGCCATCGCCCATCCACGCTACAAAGTCGTACTGCACGCCTCCGATTGTCGTTGTCGCCGGGGCGGTGAGGGTCACGATCTCTCCGATATCGCCACTCACGCCGAAGCCCGTGGTGCCGGTCCTGTCTCCCGTGATCGGCACACCGTAAACGGGCTTCGACTCCACCGACAGCATCGGAGCGGGAGCAAGCCAACTGTAATGATCGAAATGCAGCGTGTGCTCGTAATGGTCGTATTTCGTGTTCAGCTCGCCCGTAGTGAAGATCAGATCACGGTCAAGGGCGACGTCTCCGTTGTAGGTTAGTATTGAGGTCACCTCGTAAGTGTGGGGGATACCATTGACAGTGAATGTCCGCCCGGTTGCCATCATCGATATCGTCGTGGCGCTGGTCTGCGCCCAGTGCTCGGTATAATCGCCTAACTCGACAATATCAGATGTGCCGACAGGGGGCACCGACCCGTTCAGGACAACGTTCGCGCTCAACTGGTCCTGCGTCACGGCTGTAACTTGCGCGTTCACTGTGAGCGACTCGCCGGTGTCGAAGATTATGGCCGTGTAGAGTTCGAAATCACCTCCCGTAAGCTCCATGAGGTTCCCTGCACCGCAGGTCGTAGTTGCTGCGGCCCTGGAGTGCCAGGACATCAGACTGTCGACTTCAATAAGTTGAAGCAACACGTTGCCGGAGGTCAGATCGACGATATCCCCGGAGGTGTACCCCGTAGTGTCATCGGTGGCTGCAGACACAGATCCGTTGACCGGCGCCCCGTTCACGTTTCCACTGACATTACCCGAAGAGCCTCTCGAAGAGGAGCTGTCGTCTTCGTCTTCCAGTTCCATCTTGTAATTGTTCAGGCTGCCGTCATTGGAAGGCGAACGGGTATAGTCGGCAGTCGTCTCTCCGCTGCGGTAGATTTCGATTTTCCAGTCCCACAGGTTGTGGCTGCCCGACTTGATGCTAACGCGCTTCTTGTCTGAGGTACTTGTGCCGGTGATTGTGTGGTCCGACATTGTCTTGATCAGGGTCCACGTGCTGGCGCTTGCCTGCTTGTAGTAGATCTTCTCGTACACTTCCAGCGAGCCGCTGTCGCCGTTGACGTCGGGGTCCCATCTCAGTTTGGTCGACTGCACGTATCCGTCACCGTCGTCGTCCACCTCGTCCGTCCACCAGGCGTCCCAGATCGTTGCCCTCACTGCCTTGGCGGTGACCGTAATCACTTGCGGCCTGCCATAGTACTGGGGCGTTACCGTGATGTGGCCGGTGTTGTTGCCGGCCGACAGGAGCGAACGATCGATTGTTACCGTGATCGTGTCTGTTTCGGTTGTTGTGTCGCCCGCGACGGGATTGACGGTGATCCACGCCCTATTATCGGTTATCTGCCAGGTTGGCTGGACGATAACGCCGTCGCCGTACCACCTTTGGCGGCGGATAGTAAAGGTCTCCCGCGTGTCGGTTTTCCCGAAGCCGATGTTTGTCCTGCCGAGGGTGAGCCAGTCGGGGTCCATGCCGTGATCCGTATAAATGTCCTCGAGGGCCGCGGCGTGGGCGGGGTAGCGAGTGATGAAGCACTGAAAGAATTCCTCAACAGTACCCGGCATGTCATTCCGGAAGACAGTCCAGATCTCGTCGTCGCCGAGGGACAGCCTGTCGTCTCCATCGTTATTGGAATCGTAGATATCGAACAAGACCCCTGCGAAGGACCACTCGTCGCGCTCTTCGGTATCTGTGTTGGAGTTGGACTCAATGGACCGGCTGTTGGTGGAGTTGCTCCAGTGGTAAGATATGTCGGAGGAGTTGATATGGTTGTACAACATTACGGGGAAGTAATTAGCCCAGCCCTCGATGAGGGCGTCGAAACTGCAGTCGTTGGCCGTGCCGCCATGGTTGTCGCAGGTGCAGCCTCTGGGCCGGCCGAATGTGCCGCCGTAGGCCCCGTATTGAATGACGTGGCCATATTCGTGGAGCAAGGTGTCGTCGATGCTGGACGCGGCGCTCGGCGCGCCATTATCGAGCACGGCTCTGTCGTGAGGCATGTACATAATGTTGCCGCCACACGAAGGCCCCGATGCAGAATCGACACGCACGGTTGTAAGCGCGCGTTGGTAGGAGTAATTGGTGTTTACGTAATCCCATGCCCGCATGCACTCCCTGAAGGCAACGCTGCCTTCGCTCGCGTTCACGCCTGTCGAGTTTGTGAGGTCGATCGTCTTGGTGTACGTCCCGTTGTTTGCGGTTGCGAAGTTCGAGGTGTCCCACTCGACGGTGTTGTTCCCTGAGTTCTCATCTCTTACGTCCAGATGGGTACATATCGTCCTTGCCCGGCAAAAGCACTGAGAATCAACCGGGCTGTCGGTGTCTTGCATGAATCCGCTGGCGTTGGCCTCTTTGCTCCACCTTTCCACGCTGCCGGCGTAATACAGCCCCGTGGCGTGCCTCAGACCGTTGCCGTCGGTGTCGCGGATGGTCAGCTTTATGGTACACTCGCGACCGTCCTCATCCACCGTCTCCATCTTGTAGTCGTTCAGGTCGGTGTCGTCGGTGGGGCCGTAGTCATCGTCGGGCAAGGACTGCCCGCTCCGGTAAATCTTGATCCGCCAGTCCCACAGGGCGTGGTTTCCGCCACTGATGCCCACATACTGCGAATCCGATGAAAGCGTGTCGGTGATCACGTGGTTGGAGGTCGTAGCCAGCAGGGTCCACGTGCTGCTGGTGGACGTCTTGAAGTAGATCTTCTCGTACACCGTGATAGAGCCACTGCCACCGCTTACATCCGGGTCCCAGTTGAGCCGCGCGAACTGCACATACCCATCGCTGTCGTTGTCGACCGTGTTCGACCACCATGCGTTCCAGATCGTCGCCGTCAGAACGATGGTGTCCTGAGCCGATGTTTCCATCTTGTAATCGTTGAGGTCGCTGTCGTCCGAAGGGTCGTAATCGTCATCGGGCGACGATTGCCCGCTTCGGTAGATCTTGATCTTCCAGTCCCACTTGGCGTGGTTTCCGCCACTGATGCTTACGTACTGTTTGTCCGTTGAGGCAGTGCCGGTGATGACGTGGTTGGAGGTCGTGGTCAGCAGGCTCCACGTGCTGCTGGTAGATGTCTTGTAGTAGATCTTCTCGAAGACCGTGATAGACCCGCCGCCCCCGGTCACGTCGGGGTCCCAGTTGAGCCTTGCCGACCGCACGTACCCGTCGCTGTCTGTGTCTGTGGCGTTAGACCACCAGGCATCCCAGACCTTTGCCGTCAGCAGTATGGTGTCCTCCGCGGACGTTTCCATCTTGTAATCGTTGAGGTCGCTGTCGTCGGAAGGGTCGTAATCGTCATCAGGCGACGATTGCCCGTTGCGGTAGATCTTGATCTTCCAGTCCCACTTGGCGTGGTTGCCGCCGTTGACCGTCACGTACTGCTTGTCCGAAGTCTGCGTCCCCGTGATCACGTGGTTTGAGGTCGTAGTCAACAGTGACCACGTGCTGCTGGTGGATCTCTTGTAGTAGATCTTCTCGAAAACGGTAAGCGAGCCGGTCCCCACGTCAACGTCGGGATCCCAGTTGAGCCGCGCCGACCGCACGTATCCGTCGCCGTCGGTGTCTGTCGCGTTGCTCCACCAGGCGTCCCAGATCTCGGCGGTCTTGCCGTCCTGGGCAGCCGTTTCCATCTTGTAATCATTGAGGTTGCTGTCGTCCGAAGGCCCGTAGCTGTCGTCGGCCGACGACTCCCCGCTACGGTAGATCTCAATCTTCCAGTCCCACTTGGCGTGGCTGCCGCTGTTTATGCTCACATACTTCTTGTCTGACGTGCTTGTGCCATTGATCACGTGGTTTGAGGTCGTAGTGAGAAGGGTCCATGTGCTGCTGGTGGATGTCTTGAAATAGACCTTCTCGAAAACGGTGAGCGAGCCGGTCCCCACTGCCACATCGGGGTCCCAGTTGAGCCGTGCGTACTGAACATACCCGTCGCTGTCGTCGTCTTTCTCGTTGCTCCACCAGGCATCCCAGATCTCAGCCGGTATGGCATCCTGAGCAGCCGTTTCCATTTTGTAATCATTCAGGTTGCTGTCGTCCGAAGGGTCATAATCATCATCCGGTGATCCCTGCCCGCTGCGGTAAATCTTAATCTTCCAATCCCACTTGGTGTGGCTGCCGCTGTTGATGCTCACGTACTTCTTGTCGGTTGTCTTCGTGTCGGTGATCACGTGGTTGGATGTCGTAGTGAGCAGACTCCACGTGCCGCTGGTGTATGTCTTGAAGTAGATCTTTTCGAAAACGGTGAGCGAGCCGCTCCCGCCGGCCACGTCGGCGTCCCAGTTCAGCCGCACAGACTGAACATACCCATCTTGATCGTCGTCCTTCGCGTTCGACCACCAGGCATCCCAGATCGTTGCTGTGAGCGCCTCTGTGTGAACGTCGCCTTCTGCTCCGACCTCGCCGGCCGACAGCGGCCCTTCTTCGACGCACACGGGAACCTGTTCCCCGGCCGGTATTTGGCTTTCGGCGCTTGCCGGGCCGGTCTCGTCTGCTGCCGGTGCGCCGCCTTCCAGGCAGACGGGCAACAGCATTTCGCCCGGGGCGGAGGCTTCCGCGCCCATGATCACGACCTCGATTGCAGGCTGCGGTCCCATCCCAGTGCAGACGGGCGCCTGCGCCTCACCGATAGCCTCAGCTTGCTTGCCCGCCGGGTCGGCCTCGCCACCGAGAAGCTGGCCTGAGCCCGTACAGATGGGCGCCTGCGGTTCGCCGGCACTCTCGCCTCCCTTGTTAACCACCGGAATATCGTTTGCGGGCACCGTACCGCCTCCACTGCATACGGGCGGGCGGTCCGCCTGGGCAGCGCTGCCCTCGGCGGGAGGATCGTCTCTGACGTTCTTCCTCATGAGCACGACTTCGCCCGTTACGGCATCGACAAGCATTTCCTTGAAATGCGGGTCCAGGAAATTCATCCGCCATACCAGCTTCGAGGGGGGATAGACGAAAAGCTTCGGGGGCTCTTCCGATTCGGCGTCATCGCTGTTGAGCCGGCCCCTTGCGATCCCCAAAGCCTGATCCGGCGTGAGGGCAGGGTCGTCGGGCACGCCCTCCAGTACGGCGAAGTCCGAACGGAGCCGCCACAGCTCGCCGAACTGAGTGAAGCACGCCCTGGCTTGCGACTCAAAGACGGGAACGCCCTTGTAAAGCTGGCCCATCACAACGGTGAAATCCGTCCCGCGCTCGGCGTATTCTTCAGGGTACGTGTTTGCGATGACCTCCTTGACCGCAATATCAGGTTCCTTCAGAATGGCGGGGCCGTTCTCGCCCAGGAACAGAGACACGTTTTCGGCCATGAATGAAACGGCGGCGGTCTGTGCAACATTCGCGTCGACCACCTGCGGAGGAACCCCTTGCCCCTGTACGCCGCGCGGGGCCTCCTGCGACGGATAAGGGCGGCTCAATTCCCTCACAACCTTCGTGCCGTTGTCCTCGCGAGCTACTATTCGCTCCCACTCAATGCCCGTCTTTTCTTTCACCGTCTCGGCCTTGATCTCCTCGGCCATCACTGCGCCCGCTCGCAGCAAGCACAAACAAGCAAGCCCCAAGCTCAAGGCTGCACACCATAGACTCCTGCGGATTGGCCGTTTTGCGGTGATATTCACACTGGACATGTTTCGCTCCTCTCTGTTACCGACGGATAGAATTTTACTGTCACGCCAATTGCAGAATATATTCTAAGTGCCGGCTACGCCACTATCGCGCACCCGGGTCTTTCTGCTATTCTGACAGCGTCGGTGAGAGTACGAAGGCCGGCAAGAGACAATGGCCGCTCTGATCGCGCCGTGTTGTCACCTTCAGCACCGCGGCTGATGCGACAACCCCCCCGACTCCGCCGAGCCGGCGAAAGGAGCAGCCCGCGGTCCTGACGGCAACAGTAATAGTCTTTGCTTGGGTTTGAGTGTTTCTCGCCTTCCGGATTTCCCCTTCTTCTGAAGAAGTATAACACGAATTTTCGCCCCTGTCAAATACTTTTTTCTTTTTTTTGTCGGCAAATCAGTTGCAGATGTCTTGAGGAAAACAGAAAGCAGCAAGCGGAAGGACCAAGGAAGAGCATTGACGTGCGATTGAAGGATGAAAAAACACGGATCGAAGATCTCCCCTTTCCTTCTTTTCGCCCCGTTTCGACTCAGACCAGGGGCAATTCGACCACGTCCGTCGTGCCGGATTCGCGCCTTACGTCTTCAACTTCACGGCGGAAACGGTAGGTGAGATCATCGGAATCGGCGGTTATCACGGTAACCGTTATCGGCCTCGATCTGCCGGTGAGGTCGATGTATCGCCTCACGCGGTGGTGGCCGTCGAGGATGGCGTAGTGCCCGCCGCCTATGTGCATGACGGCTATGGGGTGGTCATCGAAGAACTCGCGGTTGTACGAGTCGAACGTCTCGGTCTCGTCGAAAAGAAGGCATACCAGCTCGTACTTCTTTTTCTCCATCCGCGGCTGGGTGGCGCACAAAAGGTCGGTGCGAAGCTCCGCTTCGTGAGCGGCAATGCGGGCGTCGGGGAAAAGCAACCGAAGTGACCTGATGAGCGACTTGAGGCTGATGCTTGTGCTGTGCGAGTGAATCTGCCGGGCGATCTCTGCCCGGCCGACCCGCCCCTTGTGGAAGGCTATGATGATCCGGCGCAGTTCCTTCTCGTCCGCCGCCTTGCGGGTCATCCGACCTCTCCGGATTGCCGGTCGCGCCCCTGCTGTGCGGTCCACCTGCCGGTCTTCTTGAGGAATTCTTCGTATTCCGCGACGGCCTCTTCCTGGCGCCTGTTTTCTATCGCCAGTGGCTCGCGCTCCCTGACCGCTTTCGTGGCATCCTTCGCCGAGAGACCTGTGTGCACGAGATAGAGCGCGAGAACCGTCCCGGTCCGGCCAAGCCCCGCGGCACAGTGCACCGCCACTGCCTCTCCATCATCGATCAATCTGGCGATCGTTTCAACAATTGCCCGCATTGCGGTCAACGACGGCCGGCTGCCGTCAGTGACGGGAAAGTGATGGTACTTGAATCCTCTCTCGCCCAGCGCCTTCTCGTCCGGGGGCGATTCCGCAAGCGAGACGATAGCCGTCACGCCCTTTTCCTTCAGGAACCGCGCGTCTTCGCACACGGGAGAAACATCCTCCCGACGGATGAGCGGTCGGCTCATGCCGGCGAGCTGCCCTTCGAGTTGCCAGCGAAACCGCGTTATCATGTATTGCTTCGTGCTCCGAGGAGAGATGTGCACCAGTAGATCCTTACAATGTCCATTGTAAACCCTTGCCGTCGCGGCTGCAACCATAAAACAGCGACAACGAACGCCAGACGCCCCGCGGCCGCGGGGTGCACTTTCATCTTGCATATGACCGCTAACCATAAGGCGTCCCATACGTGACTTCAGAACGAAGGGCCAGGAGAGAAAACAATTGCGCTGGGGCATCCTGCCCCCGTGCCTGTCTGCGTGCCTGTCTGCGTGTCGCACAGGCAGGTCGCACAGGCTGCATGGATGCCGCTTCACGCTAAACACATACGAAAAGAGTTGCCCCAGTACAGACGACCAGACCAGGGCTTGAAGCAAGATTTCTGATCGCACCCGTGCCGGCGGTCGCGGCAGGAAATTTATTGACTCTATGCGGTGTTTCTGGTATAGTTAGAATTAAAGATCGGCTATTCTCTGCTTCGGGTATCCCGCTAATAAGACGAAGAGGAGCAACGATTTGCTGGTAACAGTATCAGGTCACCACGTGGACGTGACCCCCGCGATGAAGGAGTACGCTTTCGAGAAGGCGGATAAACTTGCCCGGTACTTCGGGGCTAAGGAAGCGGTCGTTACGCTGAAGGTCGAACGAAATCGCCAGATAGCTGAATTGATAGTGTATGCCCCGAGGCGCCACACGCTGATAGCCGAGGCGGTTCACGAAGACATGTACGCGGCCATCGACGTGGTGGCCGATAAGATGGAGCGCCAACTCAAGAAGCTGAAGGAAAAGTGGTCGGACCATCACGCAAAGGAAGGCCGTGAGGCCGAAGAAGCTGCCGGGAGGACCCTCACGCCCGAAACAGAAACACAAACCGAGGAATCGGAGGAGGCTGGGGAGTAGACGGCACCCGCGGGAGCCGGTCTGTTGCGAGGCGAGCCGTCGGATACAGTGACCCTCCTCCGGCTCGGATGGCCGCACTCCACAATCGTAGCGATGGTTTTCGAACGCAAAGTTTCCCTTCCAAACAAGCTGGGTTTGCACGCGAGACCCGCGATGCAACTCGTGGAGTTGGCGAATAAGTTCGCCGCGGATATAACTCTCAGCAAGGACGGCCGGGCGGTGGACTGCAAGATCATGGTAGCCGTTCTCACCCTCGGTGCTGAGGAGGGGGCGGAGATATTGATAGCCGCCGACGGTGACGACGCCGAAGAGGCCGTCGAGTGCATTCGCTCGCTGGTTGAAGTCGGCTTTGGAGAAGAATAGTCGACGTTGGACGTCCGATGTCGGACGTTGTGTAATTGTGTTTGGTTCCGGCTTGGCCGGGTCAAGGCAAAAGGACGCCCGGAGCATCTTGCCTCTGTGGCGCACGGGTCGGGAATGGAAATTCGAAAAGGCATTCCAGTATCGCCGGGCATAGCCATTCGCGAGGCGTTTGTCCTCGACAGCGAAGAGGCCACGATTCGGCGTCGCGAAGTGGCCCCCGAGGAAGTGGAGAAGGAGGTCAAGCGCCTCAATCGAGGCGTGGCCGATGCCGTCAAGGAGATTCGCGCCAGCCAGAAACGCGCCGAGGCGAAAATCGGCAAGGAATACGTCGCCATTTTCGAGACACACGTTACCTACCTCGAACGCGGCCTGAAGGACGAGTTCATAAAGCAAATCCGCGAGGAGCACTACTCGGCCGAGTATGCAGTTTCAACAGTGATGCGGCGCTGGGTAAAGACGCTGATGGCCACCGAATACACGGCCGCGCGAGTTCCCGACATTTTCGATGTTCAGAAGCGACTGCTCAGGAGCCTCCTGGGCGGACGCCGGGCTGATATCAACAAACTGGACGAACCGGTGGCCATAATCGCTCACGACCTCACGCCGTCGCAGACTATAGAATTCGAGAAGGACAAGGTAACAGGTTTCGCGACCGATGCCGGCGGGAAGACATCGCACGTGGCCATTCTCGCGCGGGCGATGAGCATCCCCGCCGTGGTGGGCCTGGGCACGATTACAGCCGACGTATCCGGCGGCGACATGGTGATCATCGACGGCAACACCGGCGACGTCATCATCAATCCCGACGACGAAACGTTGCGCAAGTACCGTCAGTTGGCACGCAGCATCGAAGTATTCGAAATGGAGCTGGCAGTTGAACTCCACGACCTGCCGGCCGAAACGACCGACGGCTACCGCGTGGCTATCTACGCCAATATCGAGTTCCCCGAAGAAATACCCAAGGCCGTTGAACGGGGCGCCGAGGGCATCGGCCTCTATCGCACGGAATACCTGTACGTGCAAAAAGGCCGAATGCCTACCGAGCAGGAGCATTTTGAAGCATATCATACGGCGCTCCAGCAGCTTGGCGACAGGCCCCTTACCATTCGGACCCTCGACCTGGCTGGTGATAAATTCTTTGGCGAGACACCCCCGCCGATAGAGAGGAACCCACTGCTGGGGCGGCGGTCCATACGGCTGAGTTTCGAGCAGGTCGATATTTTCAAAACGCAGCTCAGGGCGATCCTTCGGGCATCGGCTTACGGCAAGATCCGCATCCTGTTCCCCATGATCTCAACGCGCGGCGAGCTGCTGCGGGCAAAAGAGATCCTCGAGGAAGTAAAGCTTGAACTCAACGCCGAGGGCATCCCTGTCGACAAAGACATAGAAGTCGGGATAATGGTGGAGGTGCCGAGCGCGGCGCTGATAGGCGACATTCTCGCCAAGGACTCCGATTTCTTCAGCATAGGAACCAACGACCTGGTGCAATACTGCCTGGCCGTAGACCGGGCCAACGAGCAGGTAGCGTCGCTTTACTCGCCGGCTCACCCCGCCGTTTTGCGGCTGATCAAGAGCGTGATCGACGTGGGCAACCGCTACCAGGATGAGCACCGCAGAGGCCTGCCGGTGGGAATGTGCGGGGAGATGTCGGGCGATATCGCCTACGCCACGCTTCTGCTGGGCCTGGGGCTCAAGGAATTCAGCGTGAGCTCCGCGATGATCCCCGAAATCAAGAAGATGATCCGTTCGGTCGATATGAAGACCGCGCGTGAAATCGCGAACAAGGCTATTACGTTTACCGACGCCGAGCAGACGCAAGAGTATCTCAAGGATATCTCGGAGCGTCTTATGCCTGAGCCGTCGGCCCGGGTTGCAAGTGAAGCCTGACGGCCATCAATGGCGATCGGAATGGCGTTATGGAGGTCCGGACAAGAATAAGGTTGAGATTCACGAAGAAGGGCTCGGCCCGGTTTTTGTCGCACCACGACCTGATGAGGTTCTTCGAGAGAGCCATACGCAGGGCGGGTCTGCCCGTGAAGATGAGCCAGGGCTTCAACCCGCGACCGAAGTTTTCGATCGCCGCCGCCCTTGGCGTGGGAGTGGCGGCGCAACACGAAATCCTCGATATCGAACTCGACGAGGCGATAGACCCGGCGGTCGTGCGCAAGAGGCTCTCGCAAATGCTGATCCCGGGCATAGAAATCGTCTCTGCCGGTCAGGCCCGGCGCAAGTCGGCGCGGGTTGCCGCGGCACGTTATGAGGTGCGGCTTCCGTCGGACAGCGACCTGCCGCAGGGCGCCGTAGACGCGCTGATGGCGCAAGACGAGGTAATCGTCGAGAGAACGGCAAAGAAAACGATCAAGCGTATTAACATACGCCCCTGTATACTTGATATTCAAAGATCGGGCCCGACCGTCCGGATGCGACTGCAGATCACCGACAGCGGGGCTGTTCGTCCTGAAGAAGTGATTGCGGCGCTGACCGGGGAAGCGGAGTTTGACCGAAGCCGGCTGCAGATCGTGCGGACGGACCTCGAACTCCAGCCCGACGAACAAGCTTAGTGCCGCGCTGCACAAAGGATTCGGGTCACGGATAACCGCCGGCCCGGAAATGGTCTGCAATGAAAAAACGAATGTTGATGAACGTGTCTGAGCCGGAAGAGACACGCATAGCCATCATGGAAGATGGTACGTTGCAGGAGCTCTACATCGAAAGAGCATCTGCCGGTAGTAATGTCGGCAACATTTACAAGGCGAAGGTCCTCAACGTTGAGCCGAGCATACAGGCCGCGTTTGTAGACCTCGGTAAGCCGCGAAACGGCTTCCTGCACGCGTCCGACATCATGCCCGGGCTGGCGGGCAAGCTCATACCCGAGAAAGTCGTCGACACGCGCAAACGTCCGGAAGTTGCAATACAGAAACTGATAAAGCGGGGCCAGGAGGTCCTGGTTCAGATCACCAAAGACGGGATCGGCTCCAAGGGCCCCAGCGTAACGACATACATAAGCCTGCCGGGGCGCTACCTGGTGATTATGCCCGGCGTGAAACATCACGGCGTTTCGAGGAAGATCGCCGACGATCCGGAAAGGCGGCGCCTCAAGAAAATAGTTGCAGAGCTGGATCTGCCGGAAAAAGCCGGCTTCATCGTTCGCACGGCCGGCCAGCAGAAAAACAAGCGCGAGCTCCAGAGCGACCTGCGATACGTGATGCGCCTGTGGCACGCCGTTGAACAGCAGATAGAAGAACGCGACGCGCCGTGCTGCGTGTACCAGGAAAGCGACTTGATCACGCGGAGCATACGCGACTTTTTCACCACCGACATCGATGAGATCTACATCGATTCGGAGGAAGGCTTCAGGAAAGCCCGGGAGGTGATTAAGATCGTGTCGCCCACGTATCAGCGGCGAGTGAAGCTCTACAGTCGGAAGGAACCGCTCTTTCACAAGTATTCGATTGAAGAAGAGATCGAGCGTATCTATCGGCGCCGCGTGCCGCTCAAGTCGGGCGGCAGCATTGTGATCGAGCCGACCGAGGCGCTGGTATCGATAGACGTCAACTCGGGCACCTTCACCGAGGAAAAAGACCCGGAAATCACGGCCTACAGGACAAACATGGAGGCGGCCGTCGAAATCGCGCGCCAGCTTCGGCTGCGCGACCACGGCGGGGTGATCGTTATCGATTTCATCGACATGCGCTCGGAAAAGCACAAGCGCGACGTAGAAAAACAACTTCACCAAGAAATGAAGCGCGACCGCGCCCGCAGCAAGACGCTCAGAATAACACGGTTCGGGCTCATACAGATGACGCGCCAGCGCATGCGCCCCAGCGTCAAGACCGCCACGTTTCAGACGTGCCCCGAATGCACTGGGGCCGCCGTCGTGCGGTCTGTCGAGAGCATGGTGCTGCATATCCTGCGGCAGCTCCGCGTGCGACTGGGCAAGAAAGGCGTTACAGAGGTGCACGTGACTGCTCATCCGCAAGTGGCGGAAGAATTGCTCAACAAGAAGCGGCAATCGCTGATCAAGACTGAAGAAGAATTCGGGAAAACAGTCAAGGTAATAGCTTCTCCCGACAAGAGAATGGAAGACGTGGGTTTTACTGCCGTCAAAGGCTGACGGCTACGGACAGCATCCGAGGGTTCCTAGCGATGTATGTAATAATTCAAACCGGCGGCCGGCAACAGAAAGTAAGAGAAGGCGACATGGTACTTGTGGACGACCTCAATCTCACTTTGGGGAAGGAGGTCGTTTTCGACAAGGTGCTTCTTTACTCGGACGAAGTGGACGACATTCGCGTGGGCAAGCCCATCGTCGACGGCGTTAGGGTCACCGGCACAGCTTCCGGGACGGCGCTGGCGCGCAAACTCACCGTGTTCAAGTTTCGCAAGCGCAAGAGTTCGCAGCGCAAGATAGGCCACCGTCAGAAATACGGCCAGGTGCGCATCGATGCCATCGTGGCATCGTAACTGAAGAGAAGGATGAATTATGCATTATGAATTATGAATGACGAATTATGCATTATGAGCTATCGCTCAAGACTCGTGACCGCCGACCGCCGACTGACGACTGATCACTGGAACTCATAATTCATAACTCATAATTCATAATTCAAAGGAGTTTCACTATGGCTCATAAAAAAGGACAAGGCGCTTCGCGGAACAACCGCGACAGCAACTCAAAATCACGGGGATTGAAAGCCTCCGGCGGCCAGTTTGTGAGCGCCGGCAGCATTATCGTCCGACAGCTCGGCACGAAATTCAGACCCGGCAAGAATGTCCGCCGTGCAAGCGACGACACCCTCTTCTCCGTGGTCGAGGGCCAGGTCGCGTTTGAATCGCGCAACCGCGTGAGCGTCTACCCTACGGAACAATAGCCTCTGCCCGCCATCGACAGAGGCACTGCGCACGCCGCACGGGGGTGGTCTTGCGACCGCCCTCGTTGCGTCTTTTTCAAGGCGGAGCGCCTAAGAAGGCGGCTCGACGAACGGAGACGTTCGCACGTGTTTAGCGTGCACAGACGGAATCTGTTGAGGGCTTGCCTCTTCAGCATGTAGGGGCGGCTCGCGAGCCGCCCTTGAGTCCGAAGGGCGATAGTCTGTAGCCACGGGCGTAAGCCCGTGGAAAACGGCAGCCCCACCAGCAGAGCCCCCGCAGGGGGCGGCAGATGAAGAGAACGATGAAGGCGGAAGGCGGAAGGATGAATGAAGACTCCGGACTCCGGACTTGGACCTTGGACTGATGACTGTGCGACTGTGCGACTGATCGCCCACACGACCCAAGAATGTTTATAGATCGAGCCAAAATTCGTGTGAAAGGCGGCGATGGCGGAGACGGCTGCGTCAGCTTTCGGCGCGAGAAGTACGTGCCCCGCGGCGGCCCCGATGGCGGAGACGGCGGAAACGGAGGCAACGTCATTATGCTGGCCGACGAAAGCATTGAGACGCTCCTCGATTTCAGCCGCAGGAAGCATTTCGTGGCCAAGAACGGAGCCCCCGGCAAGGGCAAGAAATGGGCGGGCGCCGGCGGCGGGGAGCTTGTCGTTAAGGTGCCGGTCGGCACCATCGTGCATGATGAAAAGACCGGCCTTGTACTGCGCGACCTCGACAGTCACGGGATGGCCATCACCGTTGCCGAGGGAGGAAAGGGCGGCAGGGGCAACGTACGGTTCGCCACCTCCACCAACCAAACTCCTCGCTTTGCCGAGGAGGGTGAACCGGGCCAGGAACGCACCCTCAAGATCGAGCTGAAGCTAATCGCCGACGTCGGCCTGGTCGGCCGGCCCAACGCCGGCAAGTCGACCCTCCTCAATAAGGTCAGCCGTGCCCATTCGAAGGTGGCCGGGTATCCCTTCACTACGTTGCACCCCTACCTGGGCATCGTGGAGCTTCCCGGTTACCGGCGATTTGTGATGGCCGACATCCCCGGCCTGATCGAAGGCTCCCATCAGGGGGCCGGGCTGGGCGATGAATTCCTACGCCACATCGAGCGCACGCGGTTGATTCTGCATGTCGTCGACCTCGTGCCGTACGACGACACCTCTCCGGTCGACAACTACCGTCAGATCCGCCGTGAGCTTGAGCTCTACAGCCGCAGCCTTGCCAAGCGCCCGAGCGTGATCGCAGCAAACAAGACCGACCTGCCCGGTTCCGAGGCGAGCCTGCAGGCCCTTCGGGGCGAGGTCACGGAAGACGTTTTCGCCATCTCGGCCCTCACGGGGGAGGGCGTGCCGGAATTGATGAATCGCCTCTACGAGAAACTGCACGAAACTGAGCGCGGCATCCCCCCCGGGCGAAGTGAGTTTTTGACTTGAAATACCGATACGTTTTTTGTAGCCTGTTACCTCACCAGTGGCCTGCATCCACGGTATGATAACTATTGTTGCGATACGGGAGAAAGACGAGTGAAAACGAAAGAGCGGATGTACGTGGTCGTGGCCAAACTCACCAACATGATCAAGGCCGTCGCGGCGGCGCCCCAATATGGTGGGTTCATCCAGAAACTCAAGGACGACGGTAATTTCGTCGCGGCCGGAAAGTGGGCGGACAATTCCGGCGGCATGCTCATCTTACGCGCGGATTCTCTTGAGGAGGCCCACGAGATAGTCAAAGAAGATCCGTTGGTGAAAAACGGCGCGGTCATGCACGACGTGAAAGAATGGGACGCCACCTTCGACTTTGAGCCTATGGAATACTAACCCTTCCCGAGAACAACTAAGTGACGAGCGCACGAGGGATACCTCACCGAGATGCTTCGTCTGAGCCGCAAGCCGGCCCGGCCCGCATAAGGCGGGCGCCGTTCGTGTTCGTGACGGGCTCATTCGCGGCCGGCGTTCTCATAACGGAATACGCTCACATCCCGCTTGCTGCATGGCTGGTTCTTGCGGTGCCGGCACTGATTATAGGCATCGGAGGGCTCTTCTTTCGGCGCGTACAGATGGCCGCCATCGGTATACTGCTGGGCTTTTGTGCCGCCGGCGGGGCCGTTTATCATTACCGGTGCGTATACCTTCCTCCCGAACACATAGCCCGGATCGTCTCCGATGACCCAATGCTGGTGCAAGTGCGCGGGTACGTCTGTACGGACCCCGTATCTCGCCGGAAAGCTCCCCTCGCGCTTGCAGAAGGCACCGCCAGGCGGCTGTACGAAACGGCCTTCGATCTTAAGCTCAACGCGATAATGACGAACGCCGGGCCGCACCCGGTCGCCGGGAAGATAAAAGTCAAGCTCTACGAGAATAACCCCGGCATTCAATACGGCCACGAGGTCATACTCACCGGCCGGATCGAGGCCCCCGCCTCGCCAACGAATCCATCCCAGTTCAATTATAACGAGTACCTTCGAAGGCTGGGCATCCGCGCGGTGCTGCGCGTGCGCAACGCAGCAGGCGTGGAATGGACAGGTCGGTCACGGGGCCGCGCCCGGCGGTTGCTGTTTGGCGTACGGCGGCGCTTGCTGTCACTGATTTCAACGCCGGGCAACGGGCGCGGTGGCAAAGTGCTGGCAGCCATGCTCCTGGGCGCCCGCGAGGAGTTGCCGCCGGGCACGGTGGAGGGTTTTCAGCAGAGCGGCACAATGCACCTTCTGGCCATAAGCGGCCTGCACGTGGGGATGGTGGCCGGGGCCGTCTGGCTGATCGTCGGCCTGACGGGTGCCGACGCTCGACCGCGAAGCGTTGTCGTGGTGCTGTGTGTGGTGGCCTATGTGCTTCTTACCGGCGCCCGGCCGCCCGCGGTGAGGGCTGCGGTCATGATCGGGCTGGTGGCGCTGGGGGGTGCGTTCACCCGGCGGCAGATCATGGTCAACAGCCTCGCCCTTGCCGCCTTTATCATCCTGCTGTTTTCGCCGGGTGAGGTTTTCATGCGCGGCTTTCAACTTTCCTTCGTTGCGGTCCTTTCCATCGTGTACTTCTATCGCCCGATCAGAAGCCTGCTGAACAAGCTCAAGGTCCCGCTCGAAGACCTGCAGGCGCCCGAGGAGCGGTCAGTGGCGTTGCGCGCGTGGATCGCCGGCAAGAAGATGGTATTTCCTTGCGTGAGCGTGTCCCTGGCGGCGTCGATGGGCGTTCTCCCGTTGATTGCTTATACGTTTCACATCGTTAGCCTGATCGGGGTGGTGTGCAACGCGATACTCGTGCCGCTTACATCGCTGGTGGTGTGGCTGGGATTGGTCGGCCTGGGCGCGGCGGTGCCGTTGTCGCTGGTCTGGGACGGCGCCGGTGTGCTGCTCAAGCCGGCGGTGGGCGGGGCGCTGCTGCTCGAGCGCGCCGCTGATCTTGCCGCGAGAGCGCCGGGCTCGCACTTCTACACAGCCGGGCCGCCCCTGTGGTTCCTGCTGTCGTATTATTTCGTGCTTCTACTAATAGTCCATCGGCGCACCCTGCGCCTCACGCCCCGGCGCTGCGCGGTGGTGTTCGTGATCCTTCTTAATGCCTTGGCGGCGCATGCGGTCTGGCCCGACAGGGGGGATCTGAGAGTTACCTGCTTCGACGTCCGCCACGGGGCCTGCGTGCTCTTCAGTCTGCCGTCGGGTGAGACACTCCTCTACGACTGCGGCACTGCGAGCATGTTTTTCGACGTGGGCAGCTACATTGTGGCTCCGGAACTGTGGCGGCGTGGTATTCACAGAATCGACGCGCTGGTTCTGTCGCATTCCGATGCGGACCATATAAACGGTGCGTTTTCGCTTCTGAAAAGGTTCAAGATCGGAAAGGTGCTTCACCCTCCAGGCTTCGGAAACGATCCCCTTGGGGCGCAGCTTCTGCGAGAGATCGACGACCTCGGCATACCGCGCCGCGAACTCGTTTCGACAGAGACTATTGAACTCGGCGGTGCAACTATCGAAATCCTGAATCCCCCGGGTGGCTCCGTTATACAGCCCGGCTCCGATCCCAACAACGAGTCGCTTGTGCTGCGCGTGAGTTGCGCGGGGAAGCGCTTCTTGCTGTGCGGAGATATCCGAACGCCGGCGATCACGCGGTTGCTCGCATCGGATCGCGACCTGCGCGCCGAGGTGATGCTCATGCCGCACCATGGGTCGTACTCCTCGAATGTGGCTGACCTCCTTCGGGCTGTTGATCCCGAGGCCGCGATAATAAGTTGCGAACGCGAATATGTGCGGCGCCCGCTCATTGAAGTTCTCGACGCACAGGAAATCGGCGCGTTTCAGACCGCCGAGCGTGGTGCGATCCGGATCACGGTCGAAGAGGGCAAGCTGAAGATCGACCCTTTCGTGCGGTGAATCTCCTTTTCCTCCGCAAGGTGATCTTTCGGGGAAAAACGTTGTTTCCCTGTACGAGGCCGCGTAAAATGCAGACGTTTTATCAAACAGTAAGCTGAAAGCCGTATTGAATGAAAATAGACCTGCACACGCATTCCACCACTGGCTCCGGGTGCAGCCGACAGAGCATCGAGCAGATCGTCGCCGACGCAAAAGCCAACGGCATGGACGCCGTATGCCTGACGGATCACAACAATATGCTCGGCACGGAGGAAGCCCTCAGAGTCGGGGCCCGTTCCGGCTTCCTTATCTTCGTGGGCATGGAACTGACCTGTAACGAGGGCGATATCTTGATCTTCGGCTGCGAGCGCCCCGAGGGGTTTCCGCTGTTGGCTTACGAAGAGCTGCGGGAGATGATCGACTTCGACCGTTGTGCGCTCATTCCTGCGCACGCCTACAGGGGCGGCGGGCCCCACGGGCGCATGCCCGAAATCGTACGGGCTCACACGTCCGACTTCGCGGCGCTCGAGGTCTACAGTTGCAACGTCGGCGACGACGATACCGAGCAACTCATCAGACTGGCCCGGGAGGTTGCCCTGCCACCGGTCGGCTGCGGAGATTCTCACGTGCCCGGCACAGCAGGGCTCAATTACACGGACTTCGAGGAGCGGATCACATCGCTCGACGAGCTGATCGCCGCCATCAAAGGCGGCAGATTCACTGCTGTAAGAGGCGACTATGTATGGAAAGCTCGGCGGTATTGACCTGATCGGGAACGAACAATGATCGAGAACGTAGCCCTCGTGATACCCTCCGCCGGCATTGGCGTCCGTTTCAATGTGGGGCGCGGAGCCAAGAAACCCTATGCGCTGCTTGGCGGCAAGCCCATTGTGTTGCGAACGCTCAGCCGCTTCAAAGACATCCCAGGCATCGTTCAGCGTGTGCTGGTCGTGCACCCCGACGACGTTGACCGCATCAGGGAGGCGTGGCGGGCCGAGCTGGCCGAGCTGGCCGTTACGGAGATCGTGGCCGGGGGCGAAACGAGGCAGGAATCAGTGAGCCGCGGGCTGGCCGTCTTGCGGGACGAGATCGAAATCGTTGCCGTGCATGATTCCGTTCGGCCGTTCGTGTCGCGCGCCGCTATCGAGCAATCCATCGCAAAGGCATCTGAAGTAGGTGGGGCGGTAGTGGCATGCAGGATCGCGGCCACCGTCAAGCGGGTCGACGCTGCCGGCCGGATCATCGAAACCGTTCCCCGCGAGGAGCTATGGACGGCGCAAACGCCGCAGACCTTTCGCAAGGAGGTGCTGCTGAGGGCGTACGCGGCCGCTGCCGAGGAAGGTATTTCGGGGACCGACGATTCGGCCCTGGTGGAGCGCATCGGCCAGGAGGTGGCAATTGTGGAGGAAGGGCCGGAAAATCTCAAGATCACCACGCCCGACGACCTGAGAATCGCGGAAGCGATGCTGAAGTAACGGCAGGGACCGGCGGGGTGTGATAAGGAATCCTGGTTCAAGCCTTGCTCTCGTCGTCTGTACTGGGGGAAACCTTTCTGAAGAAAGGTTCTCCCCCAGACCCCTTTCCAAAGACTTTTCGGCTTGCCGTGCCGGCAGGAGCCGGCGCGGCTTGCTTTAACAGCCCAAGGGCTTCTGAAGGTCCTCGCCCCCCGCCTCAACTCTTGGACTCTTACTCCAGGCCGAGCCGGCTGCCGGCCCGGCCGTGAAAAGTTTCTGAAGGGGGGGCGCCTTTCGGAAAAGGCGTTGGGGAAACTCTTTTCGTACGTGTTTAGCGACCTTCGCAAAGGCGATCCAGACGGTTGTTCTGCCGTACGGTTTCTTAGCCTCGCAGAGGCGTAACATTGTTAGCCCAAGGCGTGAGCCTTGGGTATCGTGGCCCGCCCCATGAGCGCGCCCTGTAGGGGCGCAACCCGTGGGGCTTCGCGTCGGTTATGTCTCTTGAGTTGCGCCCCTACAGGGCGCGCATGTTTTCTCTTACTCCGTGTACCCAAGGCTTACGCCTTGGGCTAACAATGTTTCATCCCCTTTGGGGATTCCTGCGAAGTCCATGCAATGTCGGCTTCACACGCTAAACACATACCTCTTTTCAAAGAGTTTCCCTCCCACCATCTTTGCTTGAATGGGCGGGGCCAACCCTCACTGCCTGTCGAGCCAGTTCGACGTCGCATCATAGACCGCCGAGCAGTCCACGAATCCGATCCGTTTCCAGAAAGGTTCGCATACAATGCACTCGGTATCGGGTTTTGGGCGGCACGCATCGGCGAGGGCCCGGAGGTCGGCCGCCATATTACTGGTGAAGGAAATCTGCACGATGAGTGTCGGGGGGGTATTCGCCTGTGCGCGGCCCGGAAGGCTGAGCGCCTTGAGTTGCTCTACGGTCTGCTTCCGCAGGGGATAGCCGTCGAGGTCGATGATGTCGCCCTGGCTGCGGGCGCCTTTCGCCTTGCCGTGGGTGAGCATTTGCCGCAGGAGTTGGCGCTTGATGTTGAGCCGGTAAAACTCCTCCCCGCTCACCATCGGCTGCCACATCACGAGGAAGTCCACTTCACTTTCCGCCGCGGTTTCGAAAGCGAGCGTGGCGCCGAGCCCCAGGCCCAGGATGCCCACTTTCTTGAGGCCCTGCCCTCGGGCGTACGCCATCGCCGCTCGGATGTCGTCTCGCGCTCGTGAAGGGGCAAAGTCTTCGAAGCGTCCCTTGCTATTGCCTGTGCCGAAGTAATCGAACCGCAGCGCGGTCGCGCCCTTTGCGGCGGCGAGGTCGGCCATTTCGTAGAGGGGGCGGTAGGCGCATTTCGCCTCCTCGCCGAAGGGTGCACAGATCACGAGCCCTTTTGTCGGGGCCGCCTCGGGAAGGTGCAGCGTTCCGTGAAGCGCGTGGTCGGGGCCGAACCGGATAATCTGGCGGGGATTCATTCCTGTTTTTTCTTGACGAGGTCGCTGATTGCAGCGACGGTTTCGAAGGCCTCGGTGCTGAATTCGTCGTCCTCGAAGGAGATTCCGAAGATTTCTTCGAGGCCGATAACGATCTCAAACAACCGCACGGAATCGATCTCGTATTTCTCCATCAGTGCGTCATCGTCGGCGATATCATCCGGCGAGATAGAAAGGAAAAGGCGTTCGACAATCATTGCCTTGATTTGATCTTCGATTCTTTCTGCCATGATGTCCTCGGTTTTCAGACGTCGGCCATAACTTCTTTCACTGCCAGCAGAACATCCTGATGATCGGGCAGCACGTATTTTTCGAGCACGGGCGATGCCGGGACCGGAACGTCGAGCGCGGCCACCCGCTTGATGGGTGCGTCGAGGCAGTAGTAAAGCTTCTCGAAAAGTCGGAAGCCGATCTCGGCGCACACGCCGCCGGTGCGGGGGCCCTCCTCGGCCAGAACTACCCTCCCGGTCTTCTCCAGCGACCGGCAGAGAGTGTCCATATCCAGCGGGTTGAGCGTCCGCAGATCGATGACCTCGGCGGAGATGCCGTCATCCGCCAGCAGGTCGGCCGCCCTGAGGCATTCGTGTACCATCTGCGAGTACGATATGATCGTGACGTGTGATCCCTCGCGCAGCACCTTGGCGCTGCCGAGCGGCACAACGTAATCGTCGTCGGGCACTTCGCCGCGAGTTCCGTAAAGACTCTTGCTTTCCACAAAAAGAACGGGGTTGTCGTCGCGAATGGCGCTCTTGAGCATGCCTTTGGCATCGCAGGGGGTGGAAGGCGCCGCTATCTTTATGCCCGGCATCGACATGAACAAGCTTTCGAGCGACTGCGAGTGCGTTGGCCCGTAGCCGCGCCTGCCCCCGCCGGGCGTGCGGATCACTATCGGCAGTTTCACCTGGTCACCGAATATGAACCTGAACTTCGCGGCGTGGTTGAATAACTGGTCGATGGCGAGAGTGATGAAATCCATGAACATTATCTCTACCACGGGCCGCAACCCCAGCATTGCGGCGCCGACCGCCACGCCCACGACGCTGTTTTCCGAGATGGGGGTGTTGCGGACGCGCTCTGGGCCGAACTGCTCGGCCAGGCCCCGGGTCACGCGAAAAGCGCCGCCGTAGCCCGCAATATCTTCACCCAGCAGAAATACCCGCTCGTCGCGGGCAAGTTCTTCTCCCAGGGCATCGCGGATGGCCTTGGAATAGAAGATTTCGCTCATCAGCTCACCCAAATCGACTCTTCGAGCCCCTCGGTCGACGGATCGGGGCTCTCCAGGGCATACGTCACGGCCGCATCGATCTCCCGCGCCGCATCGAGTTCGATCGAATCGATTTCTTCATGCGACACGATTGCCGTCAGCTTTTTCCGAAGGAGCGTGATCGGATCCTTCTTCATCCATTCGGTTTCTTCCCCCGCCGGTCGGTATTCGCAATTATCGCTCTTCGAGTGGCCGCCATGGCGGTAGGTGAGGGCCTCCACGAAGTAGGGGCCCTTGCCGCTGCGGACGTATTCGGCGGCCTCTCGAACGCATGCTCTGACCGCCAGCACGTCGTTGCCGTCGATTATCTTGCTGGGCATTCCATAGCCCCGAGCGCGTTCCGATACGTTGGTGATGGGGAACGCGTTGCGGAAAGGAGTGGACATTGCATATAGGTTGTTTTCGCAGAAGAGAACAAGCGGCAGCTTCCAGATGGCGGCCATATTGGCCGACTCGTGAAACGTTCCCTGGTTGGCGGCGCCGTCGCCGAAAAAGCACAGCACTACCTGGTCGCGGGCTTGCATCTTGATGGCGAGCGCGGCGCCCGCTGCAATCGGCAAGCCGCCTCCGGTGATGCCGTTTGAACCGAGGAATCCCTTCGAGATCACGGCCATGTGCTGACTGCCGCCCCGTCCGCCGCTGACTCCGGTGGCCTTGCCGAAAAGCTCTGCCATCAGGCGTTTGGGCGAGCCGCCCTTGGCGATGAAGTGGCCGTGGCCCCGGTGATTGCTCACTATGTAGTCGTCGGGGCGCAGGCCGGCGCAGGCGCCCACGGCGGTGGCCTCCTGGCCGGTGCAAGGGTGCGTGGTGCCGTGGAGCTTACCTTCGGCAAAGAAGCTGTCGAGCCGCCCCTCGAGCTCGCGGATCAGGAGCATAGTACGATAGTATGAAAGCAATTCCCGGCTTTTGGAGCTGCCCATAAAACGCTCAGAGAATGAAATGTTTGACGTCGTTGCGGGTAACGTAGAGCACCAGCGCGAGCAGGAACGTCAGCCCTGCGTACTGGGCTACGGCGAATGTCCTTTCGCTGACCGCCTTACCTTTGATCTTTTCGATGAGAAGGAAAACGATGTGACCGCCATCGAGGACCGGTATCGGCAGCAGATTGAAAATGCCGAGGCTAATGGTTATCACCATCAGAAAATGGACAAAGTGTTGGGGGCCTGTTTGGGCCGTCATATACGACAGCGATATTATGCCTACCGGGCCGGCGAGATTCTCCGGCGAGATCTCCATCCGGAAGAGGCCGTAAAGCACGCTGAGAGTTCGACCAAAGAGCCACGCAGCCTTCCTGAAGCCTTCGGGGATGGCCCCGGTCAGTGAGGCCCTGCGGAATTCGGTCGCCGGCGAGGCCGCCACGCCCACCTTGCCGTAGATGCTCTTCCGCGGCGCTACAGTGCAAGTCAGGACCTCGTCGCCGCGTTTTATCTCGATGGTTTGTTCTGCTTCGCTGCTGAAGAGGTCCCTGCCGCTGAGTCCTTCGATTTTGCTCTTGCCGATCTTGAGAATGATATCACCCGCCATCAGCCCGGCGGCCCGGGCGGGGGAGTTGTCTTGCACCTCTTTGATCATCAGGGCCGCTTCGCCCGAGGCGATTCCGATCAGGTCTTTCTCCGTTTTGCGCTCGACAGTTATGTTGATCTCCTGTCCGGCGCGCAGCAGTGTGATCGGTACCGTGACTCCGGCCTGCCTGACGGCTTTCGTGATGTCGCCCCAGTTTCGGATATCTGCGCCGTTGATGGCCGTGATGTGGTCGCCGGCCTCTATTCCGGCTCGAGAAGCGGGAGAATCGCCCTGCACCGAGCTCACTACGGGTTGGGCTCCATTGCCGAACTCAACGCCGATTTCGTAATCCGTTTCCTCTTCCGGCGTGACCGGTACCTCTACGGTTTCGTATTCATCCTTCCCGGAGGTTTTCCTTCGCACGGTGATGGTGATCTCTTCTCCGGGTGAAGATCTTGTGACGGCTTCGAAATCACGCCACTTGTTCACGGGGATCGCTTCCTCGCCGGGCCGGGCCACCGAGACAATCTCATCGCCGAGCTTGAGGCCGGCTTTGCGCGCGGGGCTGGCCGGATGAACGGACCCGATGATGGTTTCCGCGTACCTCTGCAATCCCAGGTAGTCCGACTCGTTAGCCCGTACGACCGTGTACGTCTTGCTGACGACTTCTTCGCCCCGGCCTCCGCCTGTGGGGGTGACGCGGCGGTCGACGGTCACGGGGAACGGCTTGTTGATGGGTGCTTGTTCGATGGCGTTTTCCAGTTCGAACCAGAAATGCACTGGCTGGCCATTGACGCTGGTGACCATGTCTCCGGCGTGGATGCCCGCGGAATAGGCGCTTCCTTGTCCGCCCTGGGGATCAACCTTGGCTATGGGGGTCTGTCCGCCGATCAGGACCATCAACACGCCTAGAGGAAGCGCCACGAGAAGATTCATGATGGCGCCGGCCGCGAATATCTGCGCCCGCTGGCCAACTGTCTTGGAGGCCATGAGGCGCTCCGGGGGGATGTTGGCTTCTTCTTCAGGGCGTCCGTCTTTTTCCCGGATTATCTCCCCCGCGAGCTTGCAGAACCCACCGAAAGGGATAATCGACAGGGCATATTGCGTTTCGCCCATGCGAAAGCTGAAGATCGCCGGGCCGAATCCCAGCGAGAATTTGATCACCCTCACACCCTTCCACTTTGCAATGATGAAGTGACCAAACTCGTGGACGAAAATGAGGAACCCGAAACCCACCACCACCATTGCAACGTGGAGAGCGTAGGTGGACCACTGCTCAAACATCAATCTTCCTCCGTTTGAACTCTATCATACAAGCTCCTGAACCCGACGGGCAAGGAAGCAAACGCTATTCATGATTATGGCACGCGGCTTCAACCAAACGACCGGTTTGCCGCGAGAAGGCGCGTGGTTTCTTCCCGCGCCCATCGGTCGGCCTCGAGAATCTCGTCGAGACCTGGATTCTTGATCAGAGCGTGCAGGTCCATCACCTTTGCCACCCGCTGCGAGATCTCGGTGAACGATATGCGACCCCCGAGAAACTCCTGCACGGCCACCTCGTTGGCGGCGTTGAGGACCGCGCCCAGGGTGCCCCCCTCGCGGGCGGCGCGGTAGCCGAGCTCGATCGCGGGGAACTTCCGCATGTCGGGTTCGGCGAAATCGAGCCTGCCGAGGGCGGAGAACTCGGGTTCTGATACCAAGCCGGGGAAACGATCAGGGTACGTGAGGGCATACTGAATGGGCACTCGCATATCAGGCCGGCCAGCCTGGGCCATTACCGAGCCATCGCAAAAGACCACCAAGGAGTGAACGATCGATTGCGGGTGGATGACTACTTTTATCTGTGAAACATCGAGATCAAACAGCCACCGGGCCTCAATGATCTCGAGTGCTTTGTTCATCATCGTCGCCGAGTCGATGGTGATCTTCCTGCCCATCGACCACGTCGGATGCTCAAGCGCTCTCTCGGGCGTTACCAGGTCGAGCTGCTCCATAGGGACATCGCGGAAGGGCCCGCCCGACGCCGTGATTATCACTTTTTTTACTTCCGACGCCTTCCCGGCGGCCATCGCCTGAAAGATCGCACTGTGCTCGCTGTCGACCGGCAGCAGCGGCACGCCCTTCTCGCGCGCCAGTTTGGTTACTATGGCGCCGGCCATTACCAGCGACTCCTTGTTTGCGAGGGCCACGGGCTTGCCGGCGCGAATGGCAGCAATAGTCGCCGGCAGGCCCGACGCACCGCTTATGGCCACCAGCGCAAGGTCGGCCTCGGGCAGGGCTGCCGCGGTCTCGATACCTTGGGTTCCCCCCAACACACGGACGTCGGCCGGCAGTTGAGATCGTAAGCGCGATACTTGAGTATCGTCTGCGATTGCGACCACTTCAGCACCAAATTCGACGGCCTGGTGGGCCAGCAGATCGACATTGGTGCCCGCCGCAAGACTCACAACTTCGTAGCCGGGCAAATGGGAAATCACCGAGAGGGCGTTTCGGCCGATCGACCCGGTCGAGCCCAGCACGGCCACGCATTTGCCACTATGCACCGGCTGTACGCGTCCTGTGCGCTTCATTATATGTATGGACGTTGTTGCTCGTCCACTCCAAGACACAAAAACGGCGGGCGAATCGCCGCCGCAGATTTTCTTTTACTATATAAGAGTATAGCACGAGTAGCGGCTTTCTTTCAAGGACAAAAGCCACTGCAGGAGATACCGGGTGTGACAACCAGATATGGTCTTTTGTTGCTGCGCGACACCTCCGGTCAGTCGCACAGTCGGTCGGTCATCAGTCCAAGGTCCGGAGTCCGGGGTCTTCATTCATCCTTCTCTTCATCTGCCGTCCCCCGCGGGTCTCTGGGGTGCGGGCGGCCGTCAAGTTGAAGTAGCGGCTGTTTTGCGGTTACCGATTTCTGGGATTCCGGGACCATTTTTTGCTTGACAACACCATCTTGTGTGTTACAATAAGCAGGTCTTTTGGAGCATGGGCGCAGATGTATAGGATACAAGCCCACCAATATAAGGTATTCTATCAAGCGCAGTCCTTGTCGTGAAAGAGGCTTAGCTGTGGCGGGGGCGGGCGCAGCGTTCGGCCATACGAAATTCACTGTCTGAGAGTATTACGCCAGCCCGACTTGTGTAGGACGGGGTGTTGAAGTCCGGTTGGGTGCATGCACGCCTTTTGCCGTATTTGTAGACGTATCCGGTTTTGACAAGTTCTCAGGGTCCGAAAGAAGAGCAGGTAAGGGTCATGATAGAGCACGCACTTCTCTTGTCGAAATCGTTGAGGTTGCGGCCCCCCCGTCGGGGCAGTTTCGCATTCCTTCTGGTCTTGACATTGGCCTTGATCTTCGGATGGGCACAGGTGGCCATGGCCGAAGCCGCAGGCTCGGACGATGCCGAGCCACCGGACAGTAACGAGGTCGTAAAGACGCCGAAAGAAGCCCCCCCGGACGGGACGGCAGAAGAGGAAACGCCGAAGGAAGCGCCTCCGGGCGAGACGGCGGAAGAGACGGACATACCTCAAGAAGAGATAATTGAGCCGGTTGTACTGCCCGACCCCACCGAGGCCGACGGCCAGAGCTACAAGATCAGCGAGTTTACCTTTCACTATGCTGCCGAGCATACGCAACATCTTCCCCTCGACATGATCTCGGCGGAGCTCGTTGCCATGGACCTCGAGTTGGGCCAGACGACGGGAGGATACGTTGCGCCGCGGGAAGGGGCGCCGACAGCGACACTGACGCTGGTGGGTCTCGCGGGGACCGACTCCAGTTTCTATCCGAGCGCCATAAACATCATCTGCGCGCGGACCGTGGTTTACTTGAACGGCCACGGCCTCATCGGAATCCACGTCGCCCCCAACGTGGAAGACATCACTCCGCAGGGCAGAGACCTTCGCGATCCGGAAAACACTGTTCTTCGTCTTGTGATCAGTACCGCAGTTGTCGGGCGGGTGCGGACAGTTGCATCCGGCCAGCGGATCGCCGAGGAAGACAGGCTCGATTCATCGGAAGCAGACAGATTGCATGCCCGCATCAAAGGGAATTCGCCGATCCAAGATGATGACCTCATCAGAAAAGACCTCCTTGACGACTACATCTGGCGGCTCAACCGTCACCCCGGTCGCAGGGCGGATGCGGCGCTGTCATCCGCGGCGGGCGGCAAGGTGATCCTCGACTACCTTATCACCGAAAGCAGGCCGTGGATGGCCTACTCCCAGATCTCCAACACCGGCACCAAACAAACGGATGAGTGGCGCGAACGCTTCGGCTTTGTTAATAATCAACTCACCAAGAACGACGACATCCTGAGTTTCGACTACATCACGGCGGGATTCGATGAGTCGCACGCACTGTCGGGGTCGTACGAGACATCCTGTTTTCTTCGGCCAAGGCGCCTCAGATGGCGCGTGTTCGGGGCATGGTCCAAGTTCGATGCTTCCCAGGTCGGCATCGTGGGCGAAACGTTTGAGGGCGAAGAATGGAGCGCGGGCGGCGAGCTCATTCTGAATGCGTTTCAACACAGGCACCTTTTCATCGACGCCGTGGCAGGCGCTCGGTGGCGGCACATTGAAGTGATCAACTATGATATTCCCACAGGGATGGTGCTTGCTCGAGGCTCAGAGGAATTCTTTCTTCCTTATGTCGGTTTGCGCGTGGAGCGCATAGCCGACACCGCCGTCACGCAGGGATCAGTTACCTTGGAGTGGACAGATTCGAGCGTGGCAGGAACGGATTCGACAAAGATCGCCCAGCTCGGCCGATTGTTCACCGACGAGGACTGGACCGTTGTGCAGTGGGATTTCGTGCAGACGTTTTTCATCGACAGCTTACTCAAGGGCAAAGCCTGGAAGGATCCGAGCTCCGACAAGGCTACGCTGGCCCACGAAGTCGCGGTCTCCACCAAGGGGCAGTACGCGTTTGGGCATCGCCTGATCCCTCAGTGTGAGGGCACCATCGGTGGCCTCTATACTGTCAGAGGGTATCCTGAATCTTTTGTGGCAGGCGACAATGTGGTCGTCGGCAGCGTCGAGTATCGCTTCCATCTTCCCAGGAACCTCCCGGCGCGCGATGATCCCGGGGTGCTCCTCAATAAGCCGTTCAGATACAGGCGGCAGCAAGCTTACGGTCGGCCGGATTGGGATCTCCTATTCCGAGTGTTCTTCGATGCCGGTCGGACCACCATCAGCTCCGCCAGACCCGGCCTCGGAGAAGAAGGCCAAACGTTGGCCTCGACGGGCGTGGGAGTTGAGCTGCAATTAAAACGGAACATTAACATACGAGTGGATTATGGAATAGCCCTCGAAGGCGCTGCAACGAGTTCGGAAAGGGTGCAGCAAGGCGATGGGCGCGCCCACGTGGTTGCAACCCTCCTGTGGTGATCGATGTGCCCGGCGGCGCGGCCGACGGCTGCTTTTCTTTGCTCATGAATAGGTCACTTTTGGCGTAGAATCGTTCCAACCAAGCTACGGTTTGGGCACGGACGGGAGAAAGCAATGAAAAGGATAGACAGCAACAGACAACGGGGTTTTGGCTGGCTCTTCGGATTTGCCGTTCGCGTTGCGCTGGTGTCGGTCTTGTTCCAAGGCCAAGTCTTCGCCGGCCCGCAGGGCGAGCAGGTCGTTAGCGGCACAGCCGACTTCGCGCGCAGCGGCGACCTTACGGTTATCGAGGCAAGCAACAACAGCATCATCAATTACAGCAGCTTCGATATTCTCCAGCAGGAAACTGTCCGGTTTATCCAACCCGATGCTCTATCTAGAGTACTCAACAGAGTCACCGGCACAGGTGCGAGCCTCATAGAAGGGGCGCTGTTGGCCAATGGTCGTGTGTACATTGTGAACCCCGCCGGAATATGTTTTGCAGAGGGGGCCCGTGTCGACGTGGGCGGCATTTACGCAGCGGCCGGGAGCATTACCAACCAGGCCTTCCTCAACAACATAAATAACTTCACCGACCTCGGCGGCTCGGTGGCAAACTATGGCTCCATCAACGGCCAGGTGGTCCACCTGATCGGCCGGCGGGCGGCCAACTACGGCTCTATCGTTGCGGACGGCGGGCTGGTCACGTTGTCGGCAGGGGACGAAGTTTTCATCGGAGAGCTGGGCGGAAACATTTTTGTGCGGATCAGCGGCTCCGATACGGCCGCCGCTTCCGACGCCCCCGGCGTGGAAAACGCCGGATCGATCACCGCCGAACAAGGCAAGGTGATGCTGGGTGCCGGCGACTTGTACTCGCTCGCCATCCGAAACACCGGAACCGTGAGGGCCGCCGAGATAACTATCGAAGGCGGAGACGAAGGCGTTGTGCACGTGTCGGGAACTCTCGATGCTTCAGATACCACCCCGGGCGCAACCGGCGGAACCGTACACGTGCTGGGCGACAAGGTCGCTCTTACCGATGCGCATATCGATGCTTCAGGCGATGCCGGCGGCGGCACTGTGCTGATCGGCGGCGACTACATGGGCCAGGGCGACGTGCGAAACGCCACGGGGACTTTTGTCGGAGCTGATTCCAGTATCAACGCCAACGCCCTGACTGCCGGCGACGGCGGCCGCGTGATTGTGTGGTCGGGCGACGTAACCAAGGTCTACGGTCAAATCAGCGCCCGCGGCGGACAGCTATCGGGCGACGGCGGATTTGTCGAGACCTCCGGAAAATACCTCGATATAACGGCCGCTCCCGATCTGGGCAGCGGGGGCACATGGCTGATCGACCCCTATAACATTAATATAGTGGATGTAGACGGCACTCCGGAGACGTTGGACGGGAGTTTTGACTTCTTCGGCGACGCCAACGACTGCACGATCAGTGATGATGTTATCGAAGCGGGGCTGAACAACGGCCAAGACGTGATGATCTCCACGCTGAATGTTGCCGGGAGCCAGGCCGGCAATATTACGCAGGATGCCGACGCGTCGATCGATAAGACTTCAGGCGCAGACGCCATCCTCAGGCTTGCGGCCAAGAACAATATCACCCTCGACGGCGGCATTACCTCCTCGTCCCTCGACGGAAAGCTCGATGTTTTCCTCACCGGCCACGGCGGGGGAGCGGGCGACACGGCCGAGGGGCTGGTCAACGTGGCCGCCGCGATCGGCACCGACGGCGGCGATTTCCTCAGCAACAGCTCGTCATTCACCAGCTCGGCCGCGATCGACGCCGGCGCGGGCACCGTGACGATCACGACCGACACGATCAACATCGGGGCGACCGTAACCGGCAACGGTGGGATAACCCTTCAGCCGGTCGCTTTGAACAGGACACTCAACCTGAACGATATAGCGGGGGCCTTCCAGCTTACGCAGACCGAGCTTGATTTTCTGACCTCGTCGACTACGCTCACAATCGGCGCGAGCGGCGGCACCGGATCGATGGCGATAGGCGCGCTCGACCCGATAGACCTCAGCGGCGCCGGCTTCGATCTGGAGCTTCGCAGCGGTACCCTCACGTTCCACAACGGCATAACGTTGCCGGACAACAAGACGCTCACCTTCAACACCGGCGCGATAGACGGATCCAATGCCGCCGTAGACGTCACAATAGCCGGCGGCAGCGGGACCGTAGTCGTAAACGCCGGCGGAAACGTGGACATCGACACCGAAATCGATGAACTTGGCGCCAGCACGATCAGCGGCAATTTCTCCATCACCAACGACACCGACCTCGCCGTAACGGGTCCGCTGAGCACCACCGGAGGCGGCGACCGAAACATCGCGTTCGACGTGGGGAACGGCGAATTCAGCAACTCGTCGACCGTTGCCGCCGGAACCGGCGGCGTGTCGATCACGGGCGACACGATCGACATCGGGGCGGCGATCTCCGGCGACGGCGATCTCGTCCTTCAGCCGACCACTGCGACCCAGTCGATCGGTATCGCGGGGGCCGCCGGGCTATTCTCTCTCGATGCAACAGAGATCGGCTTCCTCGCAGATGGTTTCAATTCAATAACCATCGGCCGGTCAGATGGCCAGCACAACATAATAGTCAACGCGATCGGCTTCACCGATCCCACGATCTTCCGGACACCGCTGGCCGGCTCGATTCTCGTCAACGGCAAGATCACGGGCACGGACGATGCTTCCTTCAGGTTCTTCGGGTCGGGCGCGACGACCACGCTTGATGGCGACATTGAAACCGCCGGCGGGGACATTACCTTCAGCGACAGGGTTGTCATCGACCAGGGAGAGAGTATCACCCTCAACACGGGGTCCGGCGCGGGCGATATTACGTTCGAGAACGAGGTGGATGGCACAACAGGCGGGGCCCCCGAGAGTCTCGTGTTGATCGCCGACTCGGGCAATGTGGATTTCCAGGACGATGTAGGAGAGAATACGGCGCTGGGAACTCTCACGGTGACCTCGGCGACCAATATCGACCTCCACGACGTGACGACCACCGGCGGCCAGGAGTATAACGCCTCCGGCACGATCACGCTCAACAGCGACTACACCAGCACGGTCTCCGGGACCATCGAATTCGACGGCGACGTCGAACTGGCGGCCAACACGGATGTAGATACGGCGGGATCGATCGGCGACGACGTCGATTTCACAGGCACGATCAACGGCGAATACACGCTGGACATTGATGCGGGCGGTGGCGACGTCTATTTGCGCGACGCTGTCGGCGCCGACAGCCCCCTTGATAACCTGAGGATATTGGCGTACGACATCAGCCTCTACGACGTTACGACCTCAGGCGAGCAAGATTATACCGGATCCGGCATCATTACCCTCAACAGCACATACATCAGTGCAGTTTCCGGCGTCATCGAATTCGACGGTGACGTGGAGCTTGCCGACAACACGGTCGTCAACACGGCAGGCGGGATCGGCGACGACGTCGACTTCACCGGCACGATCAACGGTGCATACGCACTGGGTATCGATGCGGGCAACGGGAACGTCCTTCTCCGCGATGATGTTGGCAACAATAATGAGCTTACCAGTGTCTTGGTATCGGCTTACGACATATCCCTCCAGAATGTGTCGACAACGGGCAGCCAGGAGTACAACGGATCGAACACGATCACCCTCAACAGTGCGTATGCCAGCAGCAGCGCCGGTGCCATTGAGTTTGACGGCGACGTGGACCTGAACTCCAACACCGATGTGACTACGGCAGGCAACGTGGGCGACGACGTTGCCTTCACCGGCACGGTTGACGGCGCTCACGATCTGGTCGTCAATGCAGGAGGCGACGGAAACGTTTCAATGGACGACGCCGTCGGCGGCGAGGACGAACTCGATAGCATCAAGGTAACGGGCGCCGACATCAGTCTCCACGACGTGACCACTTTCGGTGTTCAGGAGTATGTTGGGTCCGGGACGATCACTCTCAACAGCGCCTACACCAGCGTGACCAACGGGCACCTGCTCTTTGACGGCGACGTTGAGCTGGATTCGGATACGCAGGTATATACTGCCGAAGACTTCGGCGATGACGTTCATTTCACCGGCAAGATCAACGGCACCGACACGCCCTACGACCTTGAAATCCGCGCCGGCAACGGTAACGTCGACATCGACGATGTAGTCGGCGACACACAGGAACTCAAGAGCGTAGACATAACCGGCTACGACATAACCCTCAACGGCGTGACCACTTCCGAAGAACAGCTCTACACGGCGAGCAACACGATCGCGCTCAACAGCAAGTACGAGAGCACCAGCGCGGGGACCATTATCTACGACGGCGTCGTGGACCTGGGCTCCGACACGCAGGTCTACACCGCGGGTAACGCCGCCGACGACGTCCAGTTTACCGATACGGTCAACGGCGGCCATAATCTGGAGATCGATGCCGGTACGAATGGCGACGTCAATATGGACGAAGATGTCGGCGGCGACACCGAACTCGCCAGCCTCGACATCACAGGATACGACATTTCCCTCCAGAACGTGACAACCGCCGGAAACCAGGACTATACTGGGTCTAACGTGATTACGCTCAATAGCACGTACGCCAGCACCGCGACGGGCGCCGGTCACGTTCAATTCGACGGCAACGTGGAGCTGAAGTCCGACACCGACGTGACTACGGGCGGCTTGGTCGGCGACGATGTCGACTTCACCGGCACGGTCAACGGCGCGCACGCCTTGAATATTGAGGCGGGCAACGGCGACGTCACCATGGGCGACGCGGTCGGCGGCCTAGATGCGCTCGACAACGTTACGATAACGGCGGCCAACATAGACCTCGACGACGTCACCACGACCGGCGAGCAGGATTACACCGCGTCGGACACGATTACGCTCAACAGCACGTATGACAGCACGACCGCCGGGTACATCGAATTCGACGGCGACGTGGAACTGGCTGCCAATACGGTGGTCAACACCGCCGGAGCGGTCGGTGACGACGTCGACTTTACCGGCACGGTCAACGGTGGAAGCTCCCTGGACATCGACGCGGGCGGCGCCAACGTTACCATGCACGACGCAGTGGGCAACACGGTCGAGCTCTACAGCCTCGACATAACGGCGTACGACATCGACCTCCACGACGTGGCAACAACCGACTACCAGGAATACACCACCACGGACCCTGCGAATGGCACGATTACTCTCAACAGCAGGTACGACAACATCACCTCCGGGTATATCGAGTTCGACGGCGTTGTGGAACTGGGCTCTGACACCTACGTGTATACGGGCGGTAATGATGTTGATTTCAACAGCACGGTCGACGGTGGGTATCTTCTGGAGATCGACACCAACGGCGGAAACGTCAAGATGCACGACGACGTCGGCGCCGGCACCGAGCTTGTGAGCCTCGATATCACAGGGAACGACATAGACCTCGACGACGTGACGACGTCCGGGTATCAGGATTACACCGCAGCCGGCACGATTACCCTCCACAGCACCTACGAGAGCACAACTTCAGGGGCTATCGAGTTCGACGGCGACGTGGACCTTGACGCGGATACCTACGTTTACACCGCGGGCGGTGACGGCGATGACGTCCGCTTCTACGGCACGGTCGACGGCGGATACTTCCTGGAGATCGACGCCGGCCTGGCCGGTGATGTCGCTATGGATGATGCAGTGGGCGGCGGCACCGAGCT
>Ga0114922_10000295_pt1 | contig 48290 bp, 68 predicted proteins | sample AartaG_FD_100975 | JGI IMG/M metagenome (GOLD analysis project Ga0114922, IMG submission 100975) | Deep subsurface microbial communities from Aarhus Bay to uncover new lineages of life (NeLLi) - Aarhus_00045 metaG | ecosystem: Environmental > Aquatic > Marine > Oceanic > Sediment | place... | reverse complement strand
GAATATGTTGGTATGGCTGAGGAGTTACGTTTGTTGAATATGGTTCTCAATTATGAACCTATTATAACAGAGTTAGAATCTAAAGGTTATGGGGATGTTAGGAACAACCTCAAACAACTTATTGAATGGGTACAAGACCCCAAAAGTTCTACAGTACGCGCTGATAAATTAGTATCTAAGATTTTACATGGCGCATATCGGGCCGTGTTGCATTTTTCCCCCGAAGTTATTCTTTCTCAATATATGTCAACCGGGCATTATGCCGGTGTGGTTGCCTCCAAGTATGTTCCATTACTTAGTGTACCACCAACACCCAAGTTAATCAAGGAAATGCTTGAACACAACCCAGTAGTTTGGATGCGAAATCGTGCTGGTGGCCAAAGTGCGGAACTGGCTGAGACTGGACAACTTGATGCCTCATTACGTTTACTTACAGGTAAACGTGCCGACCTTAATAAGACTGGTATTGCGGCCCAAATGACCGACCTTGCTGCGTTCGGTCAGGGTTGGAAGGTGGCCAAGACTTTTGTGGAGGATACAACCCAGTTGAAAAAGGATTCTCCAGAATATTGGGATGCGGTCAATGATAAGGCCGAGGAGCTATGGGACACTCAACCGAGTTGGGATAAGTGGAACAAGTCAATAAACACATCTCAACGCGGTATCAAACGATTACCATTTTTGTTCCGGTCGTATTTTGAGAAGTCACTTATGATGTTGAGTACAGCCAATGAAACATATAAGACCAGTGGGAAAACAGTAACAGACAAAGCAAAATGGTCACAAGTCTATGGCGCGGTAATTGGTAGTCAAATGATGACAGCCTTGATACGAACTTTCATTGGTCATACCCTATGGAGAAAACGTAAATCAATTTGGGATTATGTTGGGGCTATGATAGCTGCTCCCCTCGTAATGGTTAGTGTGGTTGGTGGGTTTATGAATCGAGTTGTGGGTAATGTGTTCAGGATATTGGCCGGAGAAAAACAGAAGTTCGAGGGGGAACCCATTTCCAATTTAGCTACCAATACGTTAGAGAAGTTTTTCCTGGGTATTGGTCAAACTACAAAGGCGGCAGCATTTTACCTGGCCGGTGAAGAAGATAAGGCTGAAGTACAGATTAAGGCCGCTACCCGGAATCTTATACTGAGTATTGGTACTATGAAGGGTGTTCCGGTTCGGCAGATTGAGAAGATAAACAAAGCTGTAGAGTCAGAGGAAGTTCCCAAACACATTGGAGGTTATATAGACTGATGGATGATAGAAACGACCATGATATTTTAATATGTCTTGAAGTAAAATTGAAAGAACTCAAGGCTGATTTTGAGAACCACTTGATTCATCATTTTAGATATTCTATCATGGCGTGGGGTGTAGCTTTAGGGGCTATCGTTACTTTGGCTATTGCCTTGATTAAAGTTCTTTAATCTCCTATAGGTTTTCAAAACCCACCAGATTATATAGGTTATACACACGGTTACGATAGCGTTTTCTAATACCTCATTCATTTTTTCTTATCAGTAAGTAACTTAGAAGCCTCTAAAAATGTCATTTTACGACCAAGTATTTTCTCTGTTTCTTTTCTAAACTTTTCTATCTTTTCGAGGGTTTTGATTGTTTCACAATTTTCAGTATGTTGTTGAAGTTTTTCCTCGGCTTCTTTGAGAGTCCCCGCACAGAATATTTCATCACAAGCTCTACAACTAACTCGGTGTATTTCTATTTTCATTTTTTATCCCCTTTCGATAACGGACTATTCCCCCCAACGTAATCCCCAACAGGTACTCGTTTTAACAACCCACATATCAACCGACCCTCAATCCCAACTGGCTTGATACCAATAACATAACTCTGTTCAAGATACTCGGCTTTGACTACCCACCCACCTTTATATAAGCCGTGTACTGTGACCTTCCCCCTATCAATTGCTTGCTGAACCACCCTGTTCGGAGGGTGGTCAGCAAGCCAAGTGAGTAGTTGTGTTCGAGAGATGATGTGCATTACATAGCTCCTTGGTTATCATCAACAATCTCTCTGATAGTAGCCTCAGTTTTAGCAGAAGGCAAAGACCATACGTTTTCGGCATTACCTTTAAGATAAGGTTTTACCTGTGTCCATAGTTTTTCATTCTTTTTAAGACTTTCTAATACGTAAACTGTATGTTCCAATGGTGTTTTGTACTTGGTGACTTTTTTACCCATACGGTTCCAGGTGATAACACCAGCACCAGCTGCTGCCGCTATAGGTGCTAAGGTTGGTACAAAAATACTCAATATACTGAGTAAATCGACCCCACCTTTGGCCGCATCACTTATAGTTTTATGGCTTTGGGGTGACAATCTAATGTGTGTTCCAGTTTCATCTTTTACAAGTTGGCATCCTGTAACGCACAGGAATAATAAAAACCAACTTATAATAAACAGTAGTGTTCTCTTTTTCATTTCGGTTTCCTTTCTATTAAGTATCTGTTGACTTTGTTGCTGTTTTCATTTTTAATTTTTCTTCAATGGCCATTCGCAAGCCAGTCCTTCACAGTCATCATCTTCTTTGTCATCAATCCATTTTTGTGCCGCGATTGCTGCATCTAAAATATATTCTGATGAACTGGCACGATCATACATCTCATAAATATCTTTATTATCCATATTATTTTCAAGCACTGTAATTTGAGCATCAATACTTCTTAAATTATCATCCCCAAATATACTCATAGGGCGCACATTTGACTTAACTGTTTTAAGGGCTTTAATTTCTTTTGCAATTTGTTTTTTTGTTTTCATTCTGGTTTCCTTTCAAAAAGTTTAGTTAGTTCGTTAAATTTAACATTATAGCGTTTCATTTCCTCTGCAAGTGTTATTTCTGATTTCTCCTTTTCCTGAGTTCTGCGGAGGTTGCGTTAGTTTGTCTTGTATTGAATATTATAATACAACTTGGGAAAGGAGCGCCTGTCTTGTATTCGTCAAAATGCAATCTCCCCTGTATAAATCTGATTTGAGTGTGTACAGGATGAACAGCAATATCTGACTGCTTCAACTTTCTTAAAAGCCAGTAATATTTATTATCCCGTTCAATATTAGAGGCCGATAACTGTTTCATACCACTTTTTCGTCCTGGTTTTGGAGCAGCCGCCCACTCCAATGCAAAGAATATTTCTTTTTCTTTTGTTATACAGAAAGGATATATCTGTCGAAGGATGTTATAGGCATCTTGTCCATAAACACTCCAATACCAAATATCTTTGGTTCTATTTTCTGATTTTTTTTCTTTGTAAAGATTTCCACACCTAAAAATATCTTGAAGTTTTTGAATCGTTGGAAAGTGAGTCATTTTTACTTTTAGCATAAGGCTGCACGAGGAAGATTTCAAATGGTTATTATCGGCTGGTAATTTTCTCTGTATTCGGATACACCCTTCTTCGTCTATTATTCCCGCAGCCCAGACCACATCCTCTTTAATCCCAACACCTCCGCAAAAAGGGAAAATATATTTATGAAAATATCTTGTGTCTGTTCTGGCAGGAATCAGTAGGACAGAGAATTTTTCTTTTTTTGTTTCTTCGTATGCTTTTTGTACAAATCGAGGTAATATGCGTCTATAAGGGGGATTACAGAAGTTACGTTGGCCCCATTCAATAATAAGACCGTTAAATGTAGGATCGACTGGGGATGGATCAAAATCAAAATTAAACTCCTTGTTCAAAGAATCATATACCGCCTGTGGTGTTTTCCAATTCGTACGCTTAGAACTAAACATTAGCCCAGTATTCATCTTATTTTTTATCCTTGTTATATGTAGATTCGTGAGTAAAGCCTTTAATCATTTTATTCTCCTAATCTCGGTCGTTTTGATGTCCCCACAACAGAGCGTTTGGACTTAGGTTGTTTACTTGGTTTATTTTCTAATAGCCCCCACCGTACACCTAATTTAACCAAACAAGAAGAACCAAATACAAGTTTTCGTAATTGATCCCTTATTTCAATTTGTTTGTAAGTATAACAAGTATAATCATTTGGGTGACGAAGAACAAATCTTGCCATAATCTCACACCTTGTTTCCTGTTCAATTAATTCAAGTATCCTGGCTATTTTTTCTTCAGTCATCATTCCCCTTTCAAATATTCTTTCTCTGCCCAATCCGTTACCTTAACACCCATTATAACTCTATCCATATTGCCCATTTTCCCCTCCCTAATCTGTAAGGCATTGGTCATGTTTGATAACAGGTTACGAATAAACGTACTCTTAAATCCTGCGTTCCGACCCTCTCGTTTACACCACCATTTCCATAAGTCATAAAGGTAATCTGCTGGTACGCCATTATTCTCAATACTACCGAGACAGTTATCAGCAAACTCCACGATGGGGGATACGAGTTCCCGGAATGTGTTCATGGTCATGGCTGATTCTGCTGGTACAATAAAGTCATTACCTTTGTAGAGCGAGACCAATCCTTGTAGGGCAAAGTTAATCAGCTTACCCGATCCAGCTTCCTGTCTTAGTCTATGTTTGAGTGTTCTGTCCTCTCGGCCTACATACGAATTATTAAATGTTAAAATGTTGGTACGGTATTCCAGTGCCCGGCTGTGGTCGGTAAAGGCCGGGAGGTCGTTCATAGCAATGGTAAACCGGCATAAGAGTCTAATAAGGGGGAGGGCAGCTTTATTCTTAACATTAACACTAATGGCATCCCCACCAGTAATGTGGAGAATTTTTTCAAGAATAGCTTCCGCTTCACCACGTTTAGGTGATTTGGCATCTCCAATAACAGCACTGAGTTTCCCAATAAGAGGCTGATAACCAAATGCTCCGGCAAGTGCTTGAAAAGATGTTTCGCAGCAATTGTTATTTCCAAGCATCGCCTGTAATGTCTCGAGTGTGGTAGATTTACCACTTCGGGGCCTACCAGTAAACAACATAAGTTTTTCATAAGAGAGGTCGGGCACACAATTGTAACCGAACCATTGAGCCAGAAGCGCAATCTTATCTTTATCTTTATTAAAAATGTCATTAATAAATTCCTCCCATATTTTTGAGTTAAGGTTTTCATCAAACTTATAGGGCAACACAGTAAAGGTGAAAAAGTCTGGAGTTGGGTTATGGAGTGTCACCTTGCCTTTGATATAATCATTCACATCAAGAATACCATTTTGAAAAGTAATCAATCGTTCTGAGTCAGGGTGGGGGGAATCATCGAGCCAGGTCGGGGGCTGAGCTTCTATGGGACAGAACGCATTACAGGCATCCAAAATATCATACAATTTAGCACGGGTTGGTTTATAAGCCTTAATTTGGTCACCAATATGAATAAAAGTTTTCCCAGCGAGATAATCATATAATTGGCCGTGTATTAGCTCGTCTGATATGTCCCGATAACAGTGTCCATCGAATTGAACGAATCCCTTACGGAATGTCCTCAATAATAATTTACCATCAACAATTTTATCCTGTTTCAACCAAGTCTTAGCTATGGTATAAGCTATGTCATCCTCAAATATATCAGGACTCATTGACGAGTCACCTGTTTTCTCAATATAATCAAGGAGTTCCTGTTGGGTAAGCCCAGCTATTTTCCATTGTCTAAGGTCTTTGACATTTCCTGGAGGAAGGATTTTGGTAGATTGGCAAACATCTTTGAGTGCAATGAAGGTTTTCTCCATCCCAGCCCGGCCTGGCCCTGAATCGTTTTCCCCAATGACAACTGTTTGTTTACCCCGTAATAGTTTGGGAAGTAGTTTGGTCCCACCTTCTGCCGAGGGTCGGCCCACAGCCGTGAAACCCAAGTCCATAGCTGCGCAAACATCCGATGCCCCCTCCACAACCAAAACCGGATGGGGAGAAGCGCACAATAGCGAACCTCTATTGGCCCTTTGAATTGCTCTGGTTTTGTCAAGGATATGTAGATAACCCAACGATAAGGGTCTATCAGACCCTTCTGAGATATGAACACAGACAATGGCATTTGGTTTTTCATATTCTCCTTCGGGATACATACACCCGTCAGCCTTCCCACATAATGAACAGGGGAACTCGGTAGAGACCCTGGCCCAGTTTTTCTTTTCATATTCTTTTGTTCCATGATTAACCTCATAAACCAAACCACGTTTAGACCCCTTAACCATTAACTTAGAACCATCTACGTACCGTTCCAGTAGCCCTATTATGTTCCCTTTATCATCCCGTTCTGGGAATACCCAAGCCCACATCCCGTATTCGTTCATGGGGTTGAGGCCGACCCCAATCCGGCTCAAGGAAGTTATCGACACCCCCAACTGGTTCGATAACTCCTTGAGCACGGTAGGGAACATCTGTATGTTCTGTATGTATATGTTATGAAGCTCTTGGAAGTTGATTGTCATTGGTTTAGTCTTGGTCGTTGTGGTGTATTTACTTCGTTTCCCCATACATCCCAACCCCCACGTTGTTGGCGAGCAAATAAATCAATACGAGCATTTCCAAGTGGTTCAATCATTTTATAAAATTTATTTGGTTTTTGGGAGTGCTTAATATTTTCAGCTTGAAAACTACAGGGTATTAATGGGCGTTTGGGCCACAACTCAGGTTTAGTTTTGTAACCCACTAAAATAAATTCAAGGTTCCACCTAAACCCAAATAAAGGCATATCAGCAGATTTACCATATGTTTTTTCCCAACCCATAGTAAGCAAATGAGAAAAACCCCAATGTTCTAAAATTGTTTTAGTCTCGAAAAGAAATTTTTGTGTAGTCCATAAAAATAACCAGCAACTGCTATTAGCCAAATTACCAACAGGTAAATTTTTTATTTCCTCTACTGTCATTGTTGGGTAATCCATTGTTATTTGATTAGGTCGTTTTTTGTGTGTTAATTTTTTAACAGGCCAAGGTGGGTCTATTACTATTACCTGATATTTCTTATCTGGAAAAGGTATCATCTCATATTCTCCAAAAACTACCCCGTATGGTCAGGCTGACGGGGTGGCAGCCATCTTACACTATAAGCCATCGTATATAGTCATACACGTCTCTTTAGAAATTAACAGGTTTGTTATGGTCTTTATTTTCCCACCGCAATACACATCCCATTACACCAACACTGGGGACACAATGAACAATTCCAAATTCATCAACAATTCGATGGGTTGACCCCCTTGGGCGTAGAAATAATTGTCGAGGAGCATTAATTCTATAAACTCGACCATTCCAATCGTATTCACGCCAACGTTCTTTACTAATATCAAATTCTTGTAACATATTATTCTCCTTTACACCTTACTAACCTGTCCCAGTACACTCTCCTTAATCACAAACCATTGTTCATCAGTGATTTTAGACTCATCTGTGTTCACCTTGGCAACCTCGGTCAACCATATCCCATTTAAGGCATCATCAGTGACACCATCCCGTTTCAGATTATAACAGGCTGTATAGGCTTCATCAGCAGTGCACTTACCGACTATAATTTTGGGCACTTTAGGAGCCTTGGGAGCAGTCGGCTTCTTAGCCTTGGATTTGCTCTTAGGAACAGTTGGTTTGGCCACAGTTTTAGGTGCTGATACAGCACTCACGGGCTTGGCCGCAGACTTGGTACTCGCGAGAACTGAGGCATAGCGTGACTGCAACGCCGCGACATCAGCTGCATCGAGTTTTTGAACCGTGCGGAACGGGGGGGCATCGGTGGTGTCAATCCACGAAACCTGAAGGGTAGTAACCTCTTTGTAGGTGTTGGGTTCAACCCGGAACTGAATCGACACATTTACGAGGTTCATCTGACTCAGGTCAACGAAGCTCGCACCAGTCCATCCAGTTATCTTTTTGAGTTGCTGGGCGTTTTTGGTTTCCTTGTCTTTACTGTCGATGAGAACACCATACCAAGTTATCTCGTTAGCCTCTGGGTCGGCTGGGAGCCAGGTATCGGATTCGGGGTCATAGACTTCGTCTGCCCTAAGACTGAGGACTTCCTGCGGGAAGCCACCAGTAGATTGACTGAACCCGGCATCTGCTATTACACCACGATACACATTTTTTTGATTGATTAGTCCCATTAGTTTTCCTTTCTGATTTTTGTTTCGGTTCTTGTTTTAATTGCTATATTACAGTTCATATCTGGTAAATGATATACCTTCTCTCCTTGTTCTGGTTTTATTTTACCGGTACTCCATTCCATTATATCTTTCTTTTTTAACTTGTTATTGCCAGTTACTATTTTGGCTTCAGCCAATATTGCTGATTCAAGTTCTCTCATTCCCATTTCTATTCCCCTTTATCAAAAAGTAAACGCCATAAACTATTATCCTCCTTGGTACTAAACGATATGACCGGCTCATCCAATGTCCGGGATTTATATTACAATTAGGGTTTCAAATCACCATTTTCATCTATTAATTCTCGCCATGCTTCATCAAACAAAAATTTCCATATACTATCATCATTTGGTTTACTAAATGATATTACTGGGAACACATGGGGGATTGACCTTGATTTGGCCTTAAAGGATGGGCTACCATGAACTCGTATAACTCGATCTGCTGTACCAAACGATTTACCGTCTGTCACATTTACATCATCATAATCTATTTTGAAAATGTGATCGGCCCATTCATTCCACAACCCCCATACAGAAGGCGTACTTTTGCCGTGTGCTTTTTGGAGTTTGGGTACATCACATAAAAAATCAGCACCACTGGAATTTGAAGTTTCAACTTGTTGCATTTGGCATGAAACCACTACATTTACACCACGTTCAATCAATACATCAAAAGGCAAAAGTGGAAGGCGCATAGTGTCATACAAATGACGATAACCTTTTCCATAACCATAATCTTCAATACGTTTAATCAATTTACCCTTTTCATGTGGTATATTTTTTAACATCCAAGGTAATGCAAATCCACCTTCAAATTCCGTAGCTGTGTCCAGAACAAAACTATCACCAGGTATAAATAGGTTTGGTTGATAACATACATCACGTACATCATCAAATGTTTCCAATCCTGGGATATATACCAATCGTTCCCCGGTAACAGGGTGTCTAATTTTATCACTACCCCCGTTAAAATTAGCGAATTTGGGATTCGGTAACATTGCTTCAAGAGTTGTCTTGCCCATTCCCGAATCACCATACACTATAATGCGTTCTCCTTGTTTAGCTGTATCCCATTGCTTAGTGGTATATGTTTTCTTAGTCCCGACTAAAGATTTAGGTTTAGTTCCCGTTCCTGGTCTTGGTGGTAGTGGTCGCATTATTTATTTCCTTTGATTTTCCAATCTTTTGGTACAAGATTTAAGAGTTTAAGTGCTTGCTGTTCTTTTTTTACAACAAAGTCCCATTGTTTTGTTATTGTTTTACCACACTTAGTACATTTATGGTGGACATAGCAAGTATCCATGAAACCGATTCTATAAGTATTAAATATAAAATTATGTTTGCACTCAAGTTGTTTAACTTTTTGTTCAAGTTCGATTACCCGCTCCCGTATGTTATAGTGTTTCGCTGTCAAAACTGAAATACTCTCTTGCATGTCTTTAATAATTTGTTTTCTCTTTCTAAACATCATTTATCTCCTATTTTTCTAAACCCATCGGGCACTTCGTCCGGCCCGACCTCAATATGGTTATAGCAAAAGCCAAGATACGAACATCTAAAAGTGGCTTCACACGCATTTTCATCTTCCCACCATCCATTGGTTTTAGTCATGTTCCCAATACCTTTATAAATGTTATAAAGTTGTCGTTCAAACTTCTCAATGTCATTGGCTGTGTGGGCTATCTCTCGTCTTGCAAAGTAGAACTCTGGTCGTTGGGTGATGTCCTGTAGGAGTCGTGCCCCATACATCTCCGGGGTTTCCCTGATGGCAAACGTACCGGGTTTGGCTCCGAGTATGATTTCGGCAAATGTACGATTAATCTCAATACCACCACCCACCTCATCAGGTGATTGTAATACCGAGAACTTCTCCCCACAGTACATCCCATCAGCTATGAACTTCTTACTGTCACCCTGGGTCAGTTTCTTGGGTCGGGTCTTGGGTTTAGACCATACATCGTATAACACCCCACACATTCCTAACCCTAATTGAGCAGCAGCGTAGGTGTAGAGCCGGGTTTGGGTATCAAGTGTAAGGTGATTCCAATAGGTCGAGTCCGGGTCTATGCTCTTACTGGTACTCTTATATTCGTGAACAAACCTATTGTTACCAGCAGAGAACACACGGTCTATCTTACCCCGTAGGTTAGCCCGGAGTTTATGACCAGTAATGGGTGAGCGCAGGGGTAGGTCGAATTTCTGTTCAAGTTGTTCGACTTCATACTCGGCATCGTTGTAGTACCATTGATAACCTACCAGAGAATAGAGAAGTGTGATGCGTTCCGTTTCCCATTCCTCGATGGTCTTGGAAATTGGTGGGGTTGCATACGCTTGGTTAAGGTGGGCGATTACAGCGTCCATTGGGTCATCCGGGAACTGGCCTGTGCCAGAGCAGAGGGGGCAGTTGGGGTTTGGTCCATCATCACCCATAGCATGTTCAAAACATTCACACACCCCGCCTGGTTTCATATCGGCTATCTCATGTATCCGATGCCAGTTCGTCCCAACTCGTTGGCTGTCCGTGTCCTCGACGGGTACAAGGCCGAGGTGGTAACAGAAGTAGTATCGCATCGGGCAGGCTTTGTAACATCCTATGGATGTTGCTGATAGTGACATTGGTTTATTCATTTAACCTCCTTTGTGTTAATTCAATTTGTGATTGTCTTATGTCAATACTAATATAACCCCGACCATTCTGTTTGGCCACTGATGCAGATGTACCACTTCCTCCGAAGGGATCAAGAACAATACCCCCCGGTGGACAAAACGATTTAATAAAGAACTCGGCCAGTTTCTCTGGGAATGGGGCTTCATTTTCGTGGGCGAGTTTGGAACCGAGATGGCCACCACCTACTTTACATTTAATTACATTACCAGGATTGGATTTTGGGGGTGGAAGATAAGGTTTACCAATAATAAGTTCACCGGCTTTTTTTCGCCCGTGTCCAGTTCTGCTTCCGTTTTTTTGCCGGTGTGATGGATTTCCTCCCGGTGGACATTTTGGTGGGTGGCCACAAGCCGTATTATCCGACCAGACCAAACGACCTGGCTTGGAAACACAAACAACCCATTCATAATCAGATCGTAACCAATCAGGGCCACCCGAACCAGGAATACCAGAACGGTGGTATATCACAGGATTACGCACATTAAACCCCGCCCGATGTAGGTCAGCAATGAGCAAAGTCGGGGTACACGACCACTTGAACTTACGAGTTCGACCTTGAACGACAAACGCTACAAGTCCTTTTGATATACGAGTCGATGCTCGGACAACCTCAACCATCCAGTCAACCCAGTCTTGACCTTTGAGCTTGAAGTCGATTCCATAAGTCCGGCAATCCTCGTATGGAGGCGAACCGAATACCAAGTCAATCGAGTTAGATGGCATCTTTGGGGCGACATCGAGATAATCACCATATATAAGCTGCTCGGTTAGTAATCTGGGTCGTTGCATTATATTACCTTTCGCTCTTTGGTATTCTTTTCAAACGAGCATCTTGCTCAAGATGATATAAATCACATAATACATCATTAATACTAATATATTCACTATGTTTTGCAATGGTTTGATATTTTTTTCTTAACACTTTTATTTCTTTTATCATACCAACCCCTTCATTAAAAACTCTAATTCCAAAACCCCATGCACCACTAAGTAAATCCCATTAGTAGCACGAACACCAGCCATTCTTTTCTGTTGACCAGCACTTTGCCGACCACCCTTACCTCGTTTGGTTTCTATCTCAAAGTGTATTCCTGATGGTAGTATGCCATGTATGTCACCGGAGTCTTTGATGCCAAATATAATAAAACCATAACCAGTAGAACAACTTCCACAATCATGTCTATTATGAAAGATACGATGTTGCCTTAACCACCTACAACATTCAATCTTGACTTCATCCTCTGGCAACTCCGGCACAGGCACAACAGGATGGGTCGGGATAGACCCGTCCTTGGCCTTCCGTGTCGGTCGTGTCCCGTGCTTCGCATGATGGTAGGCTTCGTAGTAGTTATCAAGTTTTTGTTTTTTGGTGGGAGATTTCATTTTACCAATCTTTCCTGTGCCCACAACAGCCAGTTTTTATTCTTGTGTTTTTCATCAATCTTTTCTCTAACCTGTTTTATATGTTTTGGTTTTTCAATATCATTTCTATGAATTGCTTTTTTTATAGCTTGTTTGGTTATGTTTTTGCAGTATTTGAATCGTTTAGTCCTACTCACTTCACCAACCTCCTATTTAATACAACTGGGTCAATCGCAGCCGGGAACCCCTCGGCCCAGTCCGGGAGAGAACACATAACAGTGCCCAACAGTTTACTTTGTTCTTCAACCTTATCCTCTGGTATTAATGTAATTATCGAGTCATGGATGTGTAACATAACAAGTAATCCAGTCCGTTCACATTCCAATATCCAGAACCCAAGTAGGTCACGGGCAACAGACTGAACAATATTCTCGGTGATACTTCCTCCCCATAATGGCCCACCATGATACTTAATACTCTTTTTCTTATCAATCCGGCAATGGCGATAATACAAAATCCTATCAGAAGGAAGTTGAATCTGAACCTCGGCATTTTTACATCTGAATGTTAGTGGCCCAACAGTCGGTTCAAGATGAGGAAACCTGATACATTGCCTGAACGCACGTTCTACTTTACCCCAGTATTCAGGTATCTTAGAGTATTTAGTACGGTATAATTTAATAAGTTTCTCAATAAATTTGAAACCATATTGACCAGAATCGAATAGGGGACGAAGTGCTGGATTTTTCATACAAAAACTATAAAACTTAATTGCACCCATACCATAACCACAACCGAGAATACTATCTTTACCAAACCCACGTTTGATTTCTAAATACCGAGCGAGTAACAGAGGGTCAATTTTTTTAGGTTTTCGTACTGTTGTTTGGAACAGAGTGGTAGCAAATTCTGAATACACATCCTCACCACGTGCAAACCCATTTAGTAAATCCATTTGCCCCGCAAGCCAAGCCAATAGCCGGGCTTCAATTTGGGCTGAGTCGGCCATACCGAGCACACACCCCGGTAATGCCATAAACACTTTTTTGGTTTGGCCTATAAGTGGGTCGTGACCTACTCCACGCCGACCTGCACCACCCATATTCTGAAGGTTAATCTTTTCCGACCCACCCCATCGGCCTGTATGCCCGGCATAATATGTTAGTGGAACTCGTAACAACCCATCATTGGCCATAATTTGAGATATAAGACTCTGAACCCGTTTGATGTGGGTTGGCCAAGATTTGACTGCAAGCCGAGCGAGTACGAGGTCACGAACTTCTTTTTTAGGGTGAACTATGAGTTGTTGACAGGCTTCATCATCCTTAGCCAAGGCCGGTATGTTGCCCCGTTTACCTTGTTTCATCGGTACTTGTTCACCTTTGGGAAGGGTGGCTTCAAGATAACCAACGAATTTTTTACTCCTAAGTTCTTTGGAGGTATGGCCGGAATCCTTGATGGTTTTAGCCATTTGTGTCCGCATCTTGGTTTTGAGTTTAGTCGCTGCATCAATATCAACTACAAACCGTTTGTATAGCCAAAGATCGAGGGTGTGCCGCATCAATTGTGATTCAATAACGGGGTTGGTTAGTTTGGGCAGTAGGATTTTGAACAAATCGATTTCGATTTCAACATCGTTTATGGTATATTTTTTGAAGGCTTGTCGTTGTTCCTCAGTCATGGTGTTCCAGTGCAATCCTTTGAACTGCATCGTGTCACCTTTATTTTTTAAGCCGAACATCTTGGCCATGTCTGCGAGTTTGTGTGACATCCTGGCATCGTAATGAGATGCGAGGTCTTTGAGGTCGATTATGTATTTGGGGACGATACCGAATTTTACTTGAAAAATTGTCACATCAAATCTACAATTTTGACATAATACAGTTACATTTTCATAATCTATGGTATTAAGGATTTTTTCAATATTACCAGGTTCAATAAATTTACCAACCTCACCTTTAGTAGATAACACACCAAGGCCAGTCAATTCAAATTGTTCAGACATTATATATTCAATGGTCGAAAGTTTTTTAAGGTTATAGTCAGTATCAAAATATGTTTCTATATCTAAACATACTACAGTCGTTGGATGCCCAATCTGTTTTAGAATACCTTCCCAATTATTTATTTTGTTTCTATGTTGATTAAGACTCATTTTCATTCTCCTCTGGTGGTGTAGTATGTTCTTCAAGTTGTTGTAGTTCATCCCCTACTGCAAAATGTATGTTACCATCTTCATCTCGTAACACAACCCAATCAAAACCGATTGCTTCAACTCGTTTATCTTTATAGGCATTGAACTCTCGTCCAAAAACCCCACCACAATAACCATATATTACCTGTCCTATTTTAAGACCCATTAGAACCTTCCTTTGGGGGCACAGCCCCCATAACAAGGATTTCTTTTGTTTGCCTAAAACCTAATAAGAATGGAAAGTGTTTTCTCAAGAACCTATCAAGCCGTGTCAATGTTAATCTATCTGCTGTCTGATTAGTGATAGGACTTGGGCCAAGTAATATGGGATGACCTTTGAATCTTAAACCTGTATCTGTTATATTATCCATTAGAATCTCCTATATATCTTACCCTGCTGTTTCAGTTTCCTATATTGTTCCTCAAACCCCTTGAGAGTAATCTCACCAGTCGCCAACAGCCATCTTAATGATTCTTCTTCTTGGCTGATAGCTGTTGGCCTACGTTGTGATCCTTTACCAATACCTACTGCCCAGCCTTTCTATGTTTCAATCCATGCTCTTTAGATGTAAGAAATTCAATATTACCTGGTTCATAATGTTTGTTATTATTAATCCGATGAATTTCTAATCCATGTGGATTAATTTTCAATACATTAATAACATAATTCGCAAACTCAGCAGATGATTTGAATAGACATTTAATCCCACGACCACCATATCTATGATAAGCCCGATATAATGGGTTTCTACATCGGTTTTTCAGATGGTGAAAAAGTAATACTAAATGCCCCCTAATAGTCTTTCTATAATTACGATTATACTCTAAATTATAAACAAGTCGTTCATTTTTATGTTTTTCGCGATTACGTTTTGCAGAAGCCTTTCTCCCACCTTTATACTTTGCCATTGTTGCACAAAAACAAGAACAATAAATTCCTTGTCCAGCATTTATTCTTTTAATTTCTATATCAAATTGCTCTTTACAAACAGGACAAAATTTTCCAACAAGTATAGGCATTGTTAAATATTCCTAATTAGTATGTGTTGAATGTGATGCCAATCGTGCAATATGTACATGCTCTACTACTTCACCATCGGGCCACACATCTAATACTACCACACCAAATTGTACTTTACGCGAACATTGCCTGGCCCCAAACTTACTTCCGTATGCCTGAAGCGCAGGGGTAGAAATTCCAATTGTATCCTCTGTCCTAATTAAACAAAACCTATGTGTATGCGACCGGACTAAAACATCGGCCTTTGGTTGCTCACCTACGGCTACCCATTCTCGGTTATCTCTTATTTCATTGAATAGTCCTGTTGATGGATTTATACAATTACTTTGTTTGTGTTTCAAATCAAACACAACACCATTAACATTCTCCCATTCATGTCCACCTATTTTACAACCAAGATGTTTGGCTATATCAAGTTCAAAATCTTCATTGTTGCCACAATGATATGGTGTGCCAAAAACCATCGTATAACGATTTGCTTGAATCTGGTCGATGCATTCGATAGCCATAGCTACCTGTTCTTTTCTGTCGGTAGTAATAAGTTCTGTTCCACCTGACCGCTTTCCGTCACCATCTATACAATCTCCATTTATAAAACACGCATCTATATGACCCAAAGTATTAAGTGTGGTAATGTACCAATCCCAACATTCATGTTGCTGTTTGGCCCATTTATTTCTAATACGTACTTCCTCACTTGGGGGGTTGTCAATAATTTGATATTGATAAGATGGGGGGGTTAAACCAACTTCACTACCGCAATGTGAGTCAGCAAATAAAAGTACCCGCTTAATCTGCCCCTTTCTAACTACTCGTTTTATAGAACTTACATGGATGCCAAGTTTTTTAGCAATTTCTGTTTTCATCATCCCATATCTAAGGAGTTGACATATTTCTTTAGTGAGTGTTTTATTCATCGGTCAACTCCTACATTATGGATAATATCATTGTAAAAGAGCACTTTCAATCCCCTTACTTCAATACGTTCTTTTTCTGCTTTACATCCAGATGAGTTCTCCCAACCAGGAGCAAGAATGATACCGTTCCAATCTGTTTTATCAATTACCTCATTATCTAATTGATACCACAATTCATGCTCTTGTTTGGCAAGAAATATAGGGCAGGCTCGATGAATGGGGTGTGTGTGGGATATTGGGGCATATATATTATACCCCCTAATTAACAATTCTGCTGCCCTCATATTGCATAAATTAAAATTTGCTTCCTCCCCCTCAGCTACAAAATTACCATTTTTATCCCTACAACTATAAGGATGGGCAAAGTACCATAAACCTCTATTTGTACTTTTAGTTATATTCATTTTTATCCTTTTTTATGTAATAAACCATCATCCCAATCCATAAAGTATTCATTGCAACAATAAGTAAACCACCTACAAGACTTGCCCATTGCCTAAGAAACGGGTAGTAATACATATTCCAGAATCCCCATACAGTGAAGTATCCTGTTGCTATGAAACTGACACCCTTTACCTTTTTGTCCTTATAGAGTTTCAGACAATGCAAGAACACGAAAATACCACCACATAGTTCAAACAACCCATTTACATTATCTTGCCATTGCCACATTAATTTTTTTCCTCATAGGCTTTAGCATACGCCTCGGCTATTTCTTTGGTGGGGTAGTAACCAAAAGGTTCATGTTTATCAATGGGATATTTCGCCGAAAAACCAGTACCGGAATGTATCTTTAGGTCATCACGTAAATATTCCATGGTATTATTTTTTACACTAATATACCAACCGTGATTGGGTCTGTCATAAAATTCAATTTCAAATATTGACTTTTCAAACTTTGTATCCTCTATGGGTTTGGGACTATTTTTTTCCTTTAATATCTCATGTAACATTCCTATTGCGTTAAAAAGAACCCCACACAAAGAATCTTCTAATGTCACAGGACCATGATTATCAAAAGCTGGAAAACCTTGAACCAATTTCCATACTGCCCGATGATGTCTATCTTCTCCTTCTAAATACACTTCTTGGGGTATTCCATTCTTCCAGTTATCCCAATTCCGTATAGAGCCGTCCGATTGTAATCTGTGTTCTCCAATATATTGCACATACCGTTCCATTACTAAAGGAGATAAAGTCTTAACAAAATTAAGTTTACCCTCTAAGGTATCCCGTGTAGCACCAGTATCGAATTTACGGATTTGTTGTGGAGTTTGCTCTGTCATTATGCTATCTCTCCTAACTTAATTGTATCACCAAATTTAATTTCTAACATCTGTTTTAACCCAGCGTTACCAGGTTCATCTAACTTATCAATATACTCCTTGGCCAGTTTACGAGCCTTCACCAACAAATCGTAATCATACAACAACGAAGCAAACTTCAAATTCGATAGGCCATGTTGTCGGGTACTGAACATTTCCCCTGGCCCCCGTAATCGTAGGTCGTACTCGGCTATTTCAAAACCATTATTACATTTTTCCATTACATCGAGCCGAGCAATGGACTTTTCATTGGCCGTGTTTGATACCATGAAACAGAACGTAGTTTCAGCACTCCGACAGATTCGGCCCCTAAGTTGGTGAAGTTGACTGAGACCAAATCTATCTGCGCCTTCTATTACCATGACCGAGGCATTTGGATTATCAAGTCCAACCTCGGCGATGATGGTTGAGATGAGAATGTCAGCATCACCATCCCGAAATCGTTGTAGCAATTCACATTTTCGATCTAATTTTGTTTGCCCAGTTAAGAATATTTCTTCATAATCCTTAAACCGATAACCCAATTCATAAAACCCCTTCTTGGCTGACTCAACATCCTCGCTCCCGTCAATACGAGGATAAATAAAATATGCCTGATGTCCTTTAGCCAGTTCCTTCTCAATAATCTCGTACATCTGTTCTCGTTTTTCTGGCGACACCCACCGGGTGACAACCGGGCCACGCTTAATCGGAAGTTCTTTAATGGTGCTAATGTCTAAATCCCCAAAAACAGTCATACTCAAACTTCTTGGCACGGGCGTAGCTGACATCAACAAAAGGTGTGGTGAATATTTTGTAATCTGTCCTCTTTGCAAAACACCGAATTTCTGAAACTCGTCTATGATTATGAGGGAAGCGGATTTGAGTAGATAACCTGAATTTAACAGAGAATGTGTTCCTATAATAATATTATGTGTTCCTGCATTAACCCCTGATTGATGTAATTGCACACCATCCCACCCCATACCCCGCAGGGTATCGTAGTGCTGTTGTGCCAAAATAGTAGTAGGACAGAGTATCAATGTTCGTTTCCCGTTCAGGGCCGCGAGCATAGCCGCGTAAAACGCAACGGCTGTCTTGCCCGAACCGACTTCGCCATGTAGGAGTCGGTTCATGGGAGTGGTGCGTGTTATATCACCAATTATATCGTCAATTGCTTTGTTTTGTTCTTCAGTAAATTTATATGGGAAATATTGCATTATTTTAGAAGTTGATATTGCTTTTTCACTAATAATAGAAGCACCCCCAGACCGAGCCTGTTGCCGCCGCTTTAACATTGCCAATTGGAGTAGGAATAACTCGTCAAACTTCAAACGCTTCAAAGCTAAAATATTAGTTGCTTTGTTCTCTGGAAAATGCAAACTCTTGAAAAGTTCAATTCGTTCCCAATTATCACAATACCCTTGTGCCGGATATTTGAAGTTTTTTATCCCCCTAAATGTACTCTTATAATCAACATTATGCCAATTGGGTATCTCCACATTATCCAGTACTTCCTTCAGAGCAATCTTCATCGTTTTGTTATGAACACCATAATCTCCACCAGTGACCTCATCTGCATTAAACCCAAAGGTCGAGAATTTCGGTTGTTGGAGTGTTCCCGCCTTGTTTTTGCCCCAGAATGTCACGACCATCCCCGGTCTTAGGTTTTGGAGAACATACACTTGGTTCCACCATATTGCCTTACAGGTTCCTGTCCCATCGTTCAATTTTACTTCGACAATCGGTACTTGGCTCGGCAACCTATCAATACTGACAATCTTGGCTTTAATTATAGCGTAGCCTTCCTTGAGGTCTTTGATTGTAGTTATACCGGGGTAGATGTGGTTATTAGGTTGGTATTCGAGCAAGTCGCCAACTGTTTCAATGCCCATAGTTTTTAGCTCGGTTGCTTTGGTCGGGCCAATCTTTTTAACATATTGGATTTTAGTTTGCCAGTTATAACTCATTTTTTATCTGCTCTTTTCCGGGTAGCTTTTCCTTTTTCTGTACAATTATGTTTAGCATTGATTTTACCACAACATACTTTACACGAAGAATATAATTTATCTTTAGCTCGTTTATCACGATAAAAATATTCCTGTATACTCGGAAATTTCATTTTACACTGACTACAAATTTTAGACATTAAAATTTTTCCTTGACTTTATTATCTAAAATCGGGTCATACTGATCTGGTTTACGATTCCATAAAAACTTATGTTTCCGTAAAAAAGCTATTTCTTTGTGCAACTCCTGTTTAGAGATACCCAACGCCGCAGCAATAGAAGCCCGGCTCATGTGTTTGTCATACATCAATAATATTGCTTGATGTTGAGGAGTGAGAATGGGAAAAAGAGTCGGTGCTTTCTTTTTTGCGTGTTTTAATGCTGATTTAATAGTTTGGGGAGAACACTCCAATTTCTTTGCGGCTTCCTCAATAGAAAGCCCCCCGAAATCATGGTGACAGACACGTAAAACTTTTTCTTCAAAATGTGATAGGTTTCTTTTTGTCATGGCTTTGTTATTATATGTTCCGTGTTGTATAGTGTCTCGAACATTCTCACTTGGTGTTCCCCAACACAAATTTTCAAATCTATTATCAAATTGATTCCCATTCAAATGACGGCACTGCATACCTTCTGGGCAAGGACCAACATATGTTTCGAGAACAAGACGATGAATAGTACGAACATGTGAATGCCCATTACATAAATTAACAATTAGATAGCCCTTAGTTTGTTGACCAGGTTTCAACCATATTTTATTACGGTGTGACTATACTTGTCCATTTTTAGTTATTGAATAATTTGGAAAACCTGGTATCTATTCCATAATAAAAGTCGCCCTTCCTTATTTACCCAACATATTCGGTAATTTCAGAGGGAAATCCAAAATATTTGAACATTTTTGAGCACTTTTTGAAAATTTTAATCCACACAACTGTTATTTCCGCTACCATCACTACTACCCGTTACCAACGCCATCGCCCGGTCAAGTCTATCACCTAATGCCAACCGTAGGGCATTCAATAACATCTTACATCTTCGACACACTATTTTACCACTTGGCCCATCATAAATGGTAGCATGACCAAATTCAAGCTCGTTTTCACAAATAACACACCGTCTATTCTGAGTCGTGTAAAATTGTTTACGAAGTTGGTCAGGAGTTAAGCCGTGTCTGGTTTTGAGTTGGTACTTATTCATTTTTGGCCTTTCGTATTCTATTTAGTCGAAGGAGTTCTTTGTAAAATTCAACTGGTTTGATTTCCCAGTTATAATCCTTATTACAACAATGAAAATCTAAAACAACCAACCGACCAGGGCAAATATTACAACTAAATCTTGGAGTATAATCACAAAAAAAACAACTGTTTGAAATTCTATTTGGGATAAATTTGTTTTTCCTAAGCCATATCTCTTTGAGTTCGTGAATACTATATCGCCTATAACGCGGAGTTTGCCACACCTTAGCAATCCACCGCCACATCTGAAGACACAGTGTCCAAGTTTGGTTAAGTGTTCTCTTTTTCATTTTACTTTTGCCTCCAAAATTTCTTTATTCTGTTTACAAACCTTGACCACAGTGAACCATGTTTCGATACGGGTGCTACTAATGGTAATTGTTTAGTTTTAACGATTTTTTTGGATTTTTTTTGTTTTTCCTTTTATACCGTATTGATCCTTTCATTTTCCGTTTGGTTGATTCTGGAATAGAAACCTTAAACGGTTCTTTCGGATTCTTTTTGAAATCGCCCATTCTGTTTCCCCATAAATATCAATATCATTCATTCCCCACATTATATCATAACCAAAATTCAATGTCAACTATTATTTTGGAATTTTTTCATATACGCCCAAGTTTCTGCATGTTGCAATAAAGTCAACGGTTTGTGCCCAACAACATCATCAGTTTCGATAAGCCCACTATTCATAGACATAAAAAGTTTTTGATATTCCGTTTTTGTTATTTTATTTTTTGCCCACATACCATAAAGAACATCTTTTATATCTTGAATTATTTGTTGCCAATTATCCATTATCTATCTCCAAAAAGTAGGAGCCGGGCTTGTAGTCGGCGGGAGGGAGCGCCTGGCCCGGTTCCTGATGAAAGTGATATGTTTTGTTGTGTTATTTTCTTAATTCTTTGTTCCCTTGACTCGGTTATATCATTTCATAAGGCTGATATTGATATTTTGGCGGATTATCATAACAAATAGTTAGGGGAAAATCTGTACTATCTGTATATTCGACAATATCTCCAGCCTCAAACTCTTGTTTGGTGCACACAAACTTTCCTTTTTCATTACGTTTATAATATTGTTGTGCCCATCCTGTTGTTATCTTAATGAAATTATCCATTGTCAATCTCCTCACTAATCGCCACAATTTGACTAAGTCGCAAATATTGGCTAAGCTGTTTCAAGTCTGTATAATTATTCTCGACCAGCCAGCCAGCTATCTGTCCTTTTGTTTCATTCATTAAATCCGCCCAAAACTCCATAAGATTATCGTGTCGCATCCCTGCTGTTTTCAAATATGTTTCAAGTGTTCTCTTGTCCATTGTCAATCCTCCAAAAGAAAGCTGGCCGGTAATGCCGGATCACTATGCCGGAGCCTCATCTGTTTTTACAATTCTCTTTGTGAATAACAAATCGGATATTACCACGTTCATAATGTCCATCATTGTTAATCCTGTCAATAGTTAATCCTTTGGGATTAACCTGTAATACATTAACCACATAGTCTATAAAATCGTCTGCTGATTTGAAAAGACACTTAATTCCACGTCCCCCGTAGTGTTTATAATTTGAACGTTTAGGATTATTACATCTTTGGGTTATTGCAACAAAACGCTTGCGAAGATACCCTGTTAGTGTTTTCTGATATTCTTTGTCATAATTTGCAAGCTGGGTCTTATGACTTTGTTGGTATCGTTTCATACTCTTGGCTCTTTTAGTACTTCGTTTCATTTTACAATACTCGTAAAACTTATTGGCTTAGCCTATCAGTAATGCCAGATCGCTATGCTGGATATTGTGATAGGCTTTGCCAACAAACTTATTGCGTTTCTATTGATTTTATCCGTTTCCACAATTCTTTATTGTAGATTTCATCCCATTCCGTAATAGGATTCTCGGCACTTTCGTCAGCATAAATCTTGATGTTATACCCTCTATATTCAATCATGTCAATCGCATTCATAAATTTTTCCTCCTCAAAATTCTTTTATTGCTTGTTCGGCTATTTTAGGCAAATCTAATTGTTTATCATCAGCAGCAGCATAAGCGGCAGCATCAGCAGCAGCATAAGCGGCAGCAACATCAGCAGTATAAGCAGCATAAGCAGCAGCAGCAACATCAGCAGCAACATCAGCAGTATAAGCAGCATAAGCAGCAGCATAAGCGGCAGCATTATCAATATCAGCAACATCAGCATAAGCGGCAGCATTATCAATATCAGCAACATCAGCATAAGCATAAGCAGCAGCATAAGCGGCAGCATTATCATATCTGTTTTTTCCGTTTAACCAATTATCCGCCCATTCATTCCACATTTTCTTTTTATAAACTTCTCTGGCACACAGTATCCCGTATGCTCTTCGTTGTGTTGTTGTAATTGTTGGTAAGGGGATTTCTTTAAGTAATCTCATTCGCCGAAAACCCCGTTTTATTCCTTTGCCATCTTTCATCTTCCCATCGACTTCTACTTCAAACAATCGAGGATTTTTAATATTACCACAAATAGGATTATGTAATATGGCTAACAAAGGACTATCATAACAATGCAACCAAGCATTCGAACATAAACCCTGTGATATATCTCCGATAGCTTTTTGCCATTCTCCCATTACCCATTGAAAACCATTATAGGTTTTCAAATTTTGATCTGTCAATTTGTAGTATATTTTCATAAGTTTTTCCTCCTCTCATATTCCGCCACTAAATTATATTTCACTTGTGCAACAATCTTTTTTGCGTTTTTCAATCCAGCCGTACACAACAGCTTATCCGTCAACTTCTCCGCCATTGTGTCTATGTCTTTTTTCGACAGTTTCATTCTAATTTCCGCAAGAAAATAGCCATAAGAAACAATCAACACAACATGACAAATCGACTTTTTCTTTTAGATTTACATACCCAGAAGTGCCTCCATGTTCTACTCCAACGCGACCTGTGAACTCATATCTATCCCCTGCAAGCTCAGACTTGCAACACTCACAAGGAGCTTTACTAAAATATGGCTCTTTTGATTTAGGAGATAGGTTATAAATCCCAATAAGATGACTATATATTCTACGTTTACGTTCCTCTATATTCATTTTACCCTCCTCAACAAAGTGCTATATATGTTAAAAAAGCTAAAAATACAATCGCCCGCCAGTTTTCGTCAAATAGCAACCTAATCATTTTCACATCCCCCTCAATTAGTACGGAAAATATAGTATTGTCCAGCATTGTATTCATAGCTGTCGTAACTTGAAAAATGGTGTCCATAACCGTCTATCATACAATCCCGTATAACGCCATCCCAGTCAATATGACAAAGGAGAACATCCGGTATATCATTCAGATTATAACAACTATTAAACAATTCTCGGATAGATTCAGCATAAATATCCTCAATTTCGCTTTCGTCAATAAAACGATATTCCGAGCCTTCAAGTATTATCTGAAAATCGGCACATCCAAGATTATCGCAAAGCTCCTGCAATTCATCCGATTCAAAATGTGTAATTTCCAAAACATCTTTAATCTCATGTAGAAGCTCTTGATGTTCTCTGATTTCTACTATCATTTTCAAATCTCCAAAAAACTGAAAACCTCCAATTCACTATGTAAAGTATAACATATCCTGTCCAGCAATGCAAGTAAAAAATAAAATATCAGTGATAATTTATGAACAATGTTAATGTTCGGACCAGGCCAGTATCCGAATTGTCAAACCGGGATTTGGTTATTTATGTCATATTCCATAACCTTGACCACGTTCACACCTTTAATAACGCTTTTGCGTATAGACTTCAAAAGCATTAGACACAAACGACAAACAAGAGTGTTGGTGTCCTCATCATAACAGCTATGTAGATTACGAGAAAAATGGTAGCCACATAGTTTACAACATTCCTTTTGTTGGGTTAATAATTCATTACGTTTTCTTTTTGCGAGTGTCATATCATATCCCTTCATTAAAAGTAGTATTAGTAGTAATAGTAATATAACATATAATCCAATACATGTCAAGTATAAAATATCAGAGGACAAAAAAAGTAGTAATAGTAGTATGGGTAGTGTGTAGTCAAATCATGTTTAACCGAGGCCGATTCATGGCAAAATGACACTAATGGGAACATACTAACCTATGGTAAAACCCATAACTTAGCGTATGACACACTAAAGTATATTATATAACATTAGTTATTACTCTATTCTAACTTATACGGTAGAAAAGTAAAAAGTAGTAATAGTAGTATTAGTAGTGTTAGTAGTAAAAGTAGTATAGTAGTAATAGTGGTATGGGTAGTATTGCGTTTTCTAAGGGGTAATTCAAAATGGTGTACCAACTAATGTTATATAGTATGCACTAATGTATTCGTGTTATAGGGCGTTGAGACCCTATAACCCCCTATTCCTATCGTTTTAGTAGGGTATTGGATAAGGCCCCCACATGTCCTGTGCTGGATTGGGGGTAGTTTGGTATGGGTTGGATGGCGTTCGTCCACTGTGCGCAATGCCAGGCCCCTTCTCGGCTATGCTCTGAGCCAGGCAGTATGAGGTATGGGGGGTAGTACCCTCGGTCGAGACCGGTGGGAGTCCCTGGGTTCCTTTCTCAGACCCACCCCACACACTCAGAATTTTTAACCTAACGATACAAAACATATAACCGTTACAATACTCATAACCACCCATATCGCTATAAATAGTATATACGGTATTTTAGAGTAGTGATTATGACAGTTGTAACGGTTATAGTGGTTACCATTGAAAAAACTTACTAAAATAGCTAATATTTTTTATTTTTCTCTAATTTTATGGTATGTTTTGGGGTATATTCCGAGGTAATATAGAGAGGCTTCATTAATCGCTAAACATTATCGGCTGAGTAAGCCAACGAAAGGACGAGAGAATGAGGCATAATCGGTAACTGACGGTCGGGTGCGTCCCGTTTAGGCAGTAGCCACGTCAGTTTTATTCAGTAATAGGAACAGGACTTTGATAAGGGGAAACGATTATGAAATATAAACCGATTGGCGATGGAATTTTGCTCGAAAAGATGGTAATGGATGACCATACATCTGGTGGTATCGTACTACCCCAGACTGCTGTTGATAAAATCAAGAAGGGGAAGGTTATTGAAGTTGGTGATGGTGCTGATGATCTCAAGATATTTGTTAAACCTGGGGATATAGTATTGTATTTTTGCCAAAGAGAACTGCCAATAGACGATTACATATTGATTGGCCAGCGGGACATTTATGTTATCTGTATAGATGATGGCATAGACCATAAAAAATATATTGTAGAACCAGATAAGCACGTTGTGGCTTCTATTCCATTGCATATCAAGAGCCTTAATTGATATGAGACCAGTAAGAACTAATACGTTTAGTGGAGTTAAATATGACATCAAGGTTTATGATCCCAACAAAGAAAAAATAGACGGGCTATGTGATTCTCCGATAGGAAATGGTCGGACTTTACGTATTTTTGCTGATATGAATACCAGGAGGGGGTTAGAGACTTGCATACATGAAGCCTTGCACGCTTGTTATTGGGCCAAAACAGAGGATAAGGTCGAGCAAACCGCCAGGGACATTGCTCGTCTATTGTGGCGCTTAGGTTACAGATTAGAGAAACCAAAGAAATAGGAGAAAACAGATGATAGGCTTTCCGTATTTACGATTAGGTAAACTCAATAATCTTGAAATCGTTAATACATTGACGATTGGTGGTGAGGATGCAATAACCTCAGTGCCCGAACTGCCTGATGACCTATTGACACTTCAGAATATCGGTGACCTTGATTATGTAACTCTGGAAACAGTTTTAAGCGAAGTAACCCAAGCAACTCAGCATCATATTGGCTCTCTTATCGTATCCGATATGTCTTATGCTAAAACTTTGTACCTACCTGCCGATGCGACCGATTCGTCTGCTAAGTCGATGTATGATACTGCGGATGGTGCAGTATATACGGTTCCTGCGAATAAGGTATTTCTGGCTGGTAAGGTTAGTTATTATCTCGATCATGGGTACAATAGAGGACGAATTGGTGAAGGTATAGCCCTGAATGGACAGATTACTCATGATCAGATGTGTTTTGGTAATGGTCAGATTGGTGGTGGTAACGCTTCTTGTCCTGGTGTGTTTACTGCCGGTAAGTATGTGAACGCTGAATCTACAGGCAATTATTCACTTAGAACCCCCACTATGCTGTATGGTATCGAGGTTACGGTAGACGAAGATGGCGCGATTACAGATGAACTTATTGTACAGTTTGACATCGGCGGATATATTTGCGAGGATTATACGAAGTTGAAAACGCTAATATGCACTGATGACCCTACCAAATCCGCAATGAAAACATTTCATGAGTGGAATGGTTCGAGTTGGGTTGATTATGATGTACCGGCTGATAAGGTTTATATTGCAGGTGCTATATCTTATTGGACAGACTATGCTACTAACAACGGCATAATCGGTGAGAGCACATCTGTGAACTCTACGCTGTCACGACAAGTTTTTATGTGTGGTAATGCTAATATAAATTCTGGGTTTCAAGAGGTTTACGGTAGGTTCACTGCGAAAAAATGGATCACGGCCATGACCAGTTCTGGTTTTTCACTTAGAAGGCCAACATATATTTTTGGTGTTGAAATAGACGCATAAACAATTATTGATAAGGAAAAACGATGGAATATTCTGAAGTTCATGTAAGTCAGATGGATTGGTATAACATAGGCAATCTGACTACCGTGCAAGCAGCCTTAACGACTGATAAAAGTGCAGATACCGTCCACGCCCTGACTTCTACTGGTATTGCCTTGCTCCGCGTAGAAAATGGGGCAGTAGCCCATAACTTCCGATTCCGAGGAGGAACTGATGGTCAGACTACTGTAGTCAATTTGTATGCTATGCGTGGTACTCGCGATCATTACACGCGTATAGCCACATTGACACTAACTACCGGTACTCAGACTGACGGAACATATTTATTTATTGACACTATAGGCGTCTCAAATGAAAAGTGGGTTGATGATATAGTAGAAGTTAGTGATGGGGCTAATGGAATTGCACAGTTATCTTTGAACACACATGGGCATACGAGATTTTTGTTTATAGCGACTACGTTGAATCCGGCTGTTTTGTATATCGATACAGTAAGAGAATAACGAAAGGTCTATACTCTAATGCCGGGTAAAGCAACGTCAAAAAGTCAGTTTAGGCTGTTCAAGGGAATTTCCGAAGGAACGATACCGGAACGGGGTAGTCTTACCAAGGCCAAGGCTGCAGAGATGTTGGGTGGGCAAACTGAACAGGGTTTGCCAGAGAAGGCTGCGGGTAAGGCTTTGAATCGGCTGGTGACTAAGGTTAAACGGGCTAAGTTAGGTAAGAGGTTTAGGATAGGGGGATAGGATAATGAAAAAACCTTGGCGTAAGATACATTTACATGAGAATGATGGTACAATAACTGCATGTGGTAGGGTGGCTTGTTTTGTTTTTAGTGTTAGAAGTTATAAATTTGAAGCTACCAAATTGTTATATCGTTGTAAAAGATGTAATTCTGTACAGAGTAAAAAATGGCAGGCCAAACAGAAGCCAAAAGCGCACTAACAGCTTTCCTCAATCAAATCGGCGAGGAGGAAGTCACCATCTGTATTGATGGCCAGGCCAAGACCGTGACACGGGCCGAAGCCCTGGCTCGTAAGATGTACTTGTTGGCTCTTGGTGGGGTGGAGGAAATTAAAGACGTTGATGGGCAGGTAGTTAAGGTGTACCATAAACCAGATCATAGAGTGGCAAAAATAATACGTGAGTTCACAGAAGGTAAAGCCCCGATGGAAGTTGTAGGAACTGGACCCAAGGGCCACAAACCTGGGTCTTTTAATAGCTCGGTGAGTAGGCGTTTGAATGATAGGTTGGGTCCGAAGCGGTCCGGAGTGAGTAAGAGTAAGGGGAACCAAAATGAGTAACGAATTGAAAAATGAATTGAAAATAGAACTAAGTTGTGGAAGATGTAACTTCACCAAAGTCATTTTAATTGGTTTGGATAAAGATGGGGTTTTTACAATCCCCAATAAGTTTTGTCCTAATGACCTTAGTGAATTGAGTCGTGAAGTTTTGCGCACTATACCAAAACCAAAATCGAAACCAGATGAACCGACCGAAAATAAAACCGAGCCTTCCGACACCGTTCCCGGACCAACCAGACCAGTGGACGTGCCCAAAAACAGGACTGGTAGTCCCAAAAAGACCTGATGCCAATCTTAGGTGGCGAATGGACTTGTTGGAGAAGGCTGAGAAAGACATGGGGATGCAGGATGATCTACTTGCTGCATGTGTAGCATCACAGTTGTTTTACATCAACGCTTTCTGTATGACCTACCACCAATTTGATGTGGACGAGATTGGTCAACGTATTGAATCTAAACACCCAGATCAACCTATGATTACTTGGCCAATTCAGGACAAGTTACATTCGAGTTTTGAGAATTGTATTGAAAATGCAGAAAGTGGTGGTGCAGAAGATATACTCATTGATAAAGCCCGCGATATGGGTGGTAGTTGGTGTTGTATTAATTTTTTTGATTGGATTACCCTGTTTAGGCAAAAGAAAACAGAATCTTTGTTTATGAGTCGTAATGAAGATTATGTAGATAAACCCGGTAATATGAAAGCACTTTTTCAGAAATTAGACTATATCCATTCCTGGCTTCCAGAATGGATGCGCCCTCCGGATTGTTTCCTTGGTCAGGCCAATAGACGGCACATGCAATGGCATAACCCCCTTACTAATTGTACCATTGATGGTGAGTCCACAACCAAACACGCCGCAAGGGGTGATAGACGTTTGCTTTGTCTTCTTGACGAGTTTGGCGCGGTGCAGAATGGCGCGGCCATGCGCATGTCATCCCGTGATGCCGCGTTAGTTCGTATAGTCAACTCAACATCTGTTCCAGGAAGCGAGTATAATAAGTGGCGTAGTGACAAAACCATTAAAGTTTTTATTATGCCATTTTGGGAACACCCTCAAAAAGGTGCTGGTAGATATGTCAAACAAACCAATACTGGTAAGTGGGAGATTCGCTCGCCTTGGTTTGATAAAGAAGAAAAAGCGCGTGGCCCCAAATATATGGCCACTGAAGTTTTGCGTGAAGATACAGAACCAGGATTGTCATTTTTCCTGGACCAAAATATTGATAACCATATTGCCATGTATGCTCGATACCCCAAATCAAAGTGGGATATTAATTGGAAGAAACATTTGGGATATGATGAATTGGCCCACATTATAAAACACAAAGAACAACTTATGTTAAGGACCAGAGAAACACCAAGTGGGCCTTTGAGTTTGTGGTGCGACTTAATCAATGGTAGACCAGACCAAACCAAAAGTTATATTTTTGGTATTGATGTTGGTAAAGGACAGGGGGCATCTAATTCGGTTGTGTCAATTAAGTGTAAGGAAACTACGGAAAAAGTAGGTGAGTGGGCTGATGCCACATACCCACCTTATGATTTTGCTTCCGTAGTTATAGCAATAGCCATTTGGTTTGGTGGTGCTAAACCCTTCCAATTACCATTTTTGAAATGGGAGAATAACGGGCCGGGCTGGGACTTCGGTAGGATTATAGTCAAGAAATGTTTTTATCCGTATTTTTATAGGAATGAAGCCCCTGGCAAAACAACTGATAAGAAAACACAACAGTACGGTTTTCAAACGAGCAGGCAGAGTAAATATGAATTATTGTCGGCTTATGATAAAGCACTTGCCTATGGTGAATTTGTAAATCGTTCTGAACTGGCTCTGGAAGAAGCCCGGACTTATGTGCATTTGGTGGGTGGTGGTATTGGCCCGGCTTTTATGATGCAGGAAAGCGCATCCGCTAAGAAAACACATGGTGATAGGGTCATGGCGGATGCACTTACCCTAAATGATTCTGAAATACCAAAGCCGAAGTTTGATAAGAAATCGCCCCCGGTAAATTCGGCTGGATTTCGCTTCCTTTCACATATCAAGAATAGGTGGCAAAAAAGATTACAAACATCTCGAAAATTTGATTTTACAGGGGTTTGTTAATGGCTAAATCAGTACAACCGGAACAGATTGAACAGATTGTGATTTTAGGCTTCAAAAGAATGGAGCATTTTAGAAAAGTCACAGCCAGGATGTTCAAATCATATGTCCCAGTGTATTATCAAATGGAGAAAGGGACTTGTACTGAACCACTCAATTTGGTTTTTAGCACTATACGCGCTTACGTCCCCAATTTGGTTATGCAGAATCCCATAACTCATGTTCTAACCCCATATATAAAATATAAACAATATGCTGAATTACTTGGAATGGGTTTAGATGCAACAGCAAGACAAATCAAACTCAAACAAGAGCTAAGAGCTTGGATAACCAACGCCATGTTTGGTTGGGGCATAATGCGTACCGGTATCAAAGCAACAGGTGAGTTGTTGAACTTTGATGATATAATGGTCGATAACGGTCAAGTATATGCCCGTAATGTTAGTCTTGGTAATTTTGGATTTGATCCAACTTGTACCAACATTAATCAAGCCAAGTGTTTGTGGGATAGGGTGACAGTCCCACGCCAAACACTATTGGACACTGACGGGTTTGACCACGATGTTGTGAAGGATTTACCATCTTCTCCAACTAATATCACTGATAAACTTTCTGGTATGTCAATTTCAACCGAGGCCAAGGGTGCAATGGTTAAACTTCAGGACGAAGTTGATGTGGTACAGATGTATGTGCCGGAAATAGAATCGGTTGTTATGCTGGGCGACCCTACCAAGAAACGAAGTGGGAAATTTTTACGGATAACCGAGTTCAATGGCCCGAAAGAAGGCCCATATACATTCTTATCATTCTCTCCCCCGGTAGATGAGAACCCGTTCCCGGTTCCACCTGTTAGTGTTTGGTACGAACTGGCTAAAATAGCCAACGAGTGTTTTGAAAAAATGGCTATACAGTTTAAGGCCCAGAAGGATTTGACGTTTCATACTCCTGCCCAGGTTGATACTGTTGACCAAATTAAGGAAGCCATATCCGGTGATTCTATAGCAACTATGGACCCCAAGGGTATAAACCAAATTTCCATTGGTGGTCAGAATGAAAAGAACGAGCGATTTCTACAGGAATTATACACGATTTACAATATGATGGCTGGGAACCCGGAACTCATATCAGGCCAGAGCATACCGGGTGGAAAGGGTACAACGGCTACAGCAGTACAGGCATTGCAGGGTAACGCCTCAATTGGTATTGAAGATATGCGGGACATAGTATCTGACCAAACCGCAGAAGTTCAGCGTAGAATTGCCTGGTATCTACACACAGACCCGTTTATTCAATTGCCTTTAACAAAACGTGAAACTGGTGGTGAGGAAGTTCAATTAGAATTAACACCTGAACAGCGTATGGGTGACTTCCTTGATTATACGTTTAAGATAGTAGCCCGGTCTATGACTCCATTAGACCCGATGGTGCGGTCAAAAAGGATAATAGAGTTCACTGTTAATATAATACCAGGTGCGGCCCAGACAGCTTTGGCTATGATGCAGATGGGTCAACAGTTTAATATTCAAAGGTATTTAACACAGATAGCTTTTGAGATGGGTATTAGTGATATAGTTGAGGACATATTCCTTGACCCGGAGTGGCAGAGTAAAATGGAGATTATGATGTCACTTGGTCCCCAGAACTCAGGCAAGGCCGGGGGTAATTCGGTAGAAGGAACTAAACAAAACAAGGGCAACCCGATGGCCAGACCTGTATCAACACCGGGACAAGATTTTAACCAGCAGAGTCAAGAAACTGCTGCAATGAGTCAATCTATGAACGAGGGAGTTTATTGATGGCAAGTGTAATAAATAATTTCAATGCACTAAAACGTAAGAATCCTGGTATGACTGATGACAAAGCTATGAAAAAAGCTATGCAATTGACAGTTGAATCAAGGGCAAGAGTACGAAAAGCCGATGCTGCTGCCAGAAAAGCCAAGGCCAAACAAAAACCAGGTTGGATTGAGAAACTCAAAATGGGTGCTACCGGATATATCGCTAAGAAGTATCATAGTCCTGCTGGTAGAGAACACCTTAAGAAAGAGGAAACGAAAAAATTACTGGGGCAAAAATGATTCATTCTTTTGTTTGCGATAGCTGTGGTTTTGTAGTAAAGGACACCAATACCAAATGTATGCACAGGTGTCCAAATTGTAAAAACCAAGATATGCGTTGGGACTTGAGTGGTATAGGAATATCAAATGGTGACTATGAACATATATCCGATTCTCTCGCCATCAATCCTGACCAAATATCAGAACACAAAAGACTTTTTCCTAATATAGATGTTTTACCAGATGGTAGACCGCGATTTACCAGTTCTAAGCAGCAAGAACGTTATGCTGAGCGATGCGGATTTTATAAAAAAAAGCAAAAGACAAAACCAAAGGGGAAACGAATTGCGTAGTTTTCCTTAAAAGCAACTGATAGTTAAAATTATCACTTACCCTTTTAATGGAAGGAAAAGAAAATGGACAAAGAACAAAGAGAACAACTCGAACAAGTTGAAGGAAAAGCCGAAACCCAATTAGAAAAAGTGTTTGGTGACGAACCTAACCCTGAATCCGAACTGGAACCAGAACCCGAACCTACCCCAGAACCGGAACCAGAACCCGACCCTCAGCCGGAACCTGAGCCGAAATCAGAGCCAGAACCCGAACCTGAGCCGGAATCAGAACCGGAACCAGCAGGTAAAGTTGATGGCGAACCCGAATCGGAACCAGCAGGTGACGAATCCAAACTTACTCAGGCCGAAATACGGGCGGCTATACATTGTAAGTGGTCAGAGGAGGACATAAAGGAATTAGCAAAAGTTAATCCCGTGTTGGCAAAAAAGACTTGTGCTAAATTCTTAGAGAGCACCAACGACCTTTCAAAGAAGTTTTCTGAACTTGGTAAAGCCCAAGTAACGAAAGAACCAAAATCTAAAATAGAGTCTAAACCAGAATCAAAACCAGAATCGAAACCCGAAAAGAAAACGATTGACTTCACAGCGTTGGAAAAAGAATATGAGAACGACCCAATCGTAGGGATTTTGAAACAGGTTGTGGAACAAAACGACAACTTGACTAACGAAGTGGAAACACTTCGTTCATCTGGTTCTTTGAACGAATTGAAAGTGGACAATGCCCAGGCTCAGGAAGACGCTGCTATAGTACAACAGATTGATGGTTTTTTCAACCGCCCTGATGTTGCGGAATATGAAGATGTGTATGGTAAGGTTGAAAAAGATTCTAAGGACTGGGATAACCTTACACAAGGTCAGATTAAGAAGCGTTGGTCACTCGTAGAACAGGCTAATCTTATTTTAGTAGGGCATGAAAAAACGTATGGAGATAATCCAAATTATGCCCCCATGCCAATGGATGAGGCATTTGAACGTGCTCACCTGCTTGTCACGGAGGGCGTGCGGGAGCAAACAATAAGGAAACAAATTAAAGCAAAGGCTGTTAAGCGGGCCAAAAGCATAACCTTTGAACCTAATAGCTCGACCAAGGTTGCCGGTTCTGGAACTAAAACCAAAACTGAGATAGAGGCCAAGGCTGGACAGGATTTGCAAAAAGTATTTGGATAGGAGATAAATTATGGGTTACAGACCTGAAGATATTGCTGACTTACTTGCAACCACACTGGCTGATCTGCCAGACCAGGAACTTGAATATGCCCTTGACCATAACGAGTATTTTTGGACTTCGTTGTTTCAGGAAAAGAATATTCAAATAGATGGTGGTACAAGTATTCAGCGTAAAGTTTCGTTTGATACTTCCGGTAATGCTCGTTACCGTACTATGTTTGATACTGATGAACCGAAGTTTGGTGACAGTATTCATACAATAGATGTTCACTGGGCGTTAATCGGAACAAATGCTTCTTGGGATGAATTTGAAATTGTGCAGCAGAAAAATTCTAAGAAGGGTTATGTCAATCTCGTACAAACCCGTAAGGACAAGTCAATTATTGACCTTGCGGATTTGATTGAAACCACGATGATTACTGCTCCGGCCTCGGCTACAGACAAGACCACGCCGTTTACCCTGCCGTATTATCTGCGTGTTCTTAATTCGGCTGGAACCATCAACACTACGGCTGGTTTCAATGGGACAACCATAAGTTATACTGGTGGGAGTACAGGTACAATCTGTGCTGGTATTGATGCGGCTATCGAGGAGAAGTGGCGTAGTTATTGTGCGCCGTACACAGCTATAAACAATGCGTTCTTGACCGCATATCGTAAGGCTTGTATTAAAACTATGTTTCGTGTACCTATTATTCTTGATACACCCCTAATGAAAGAACGTGCGTCTAAGATGATGGCCGTAGCTGGCACGGATACTGTGTTGGAAATTATGTCACTCGTTGACCGCAAGGATGACCATCACGTTTCGACTAAGAAAGAAGCCCTTGGTGGGTTGCTGGTTGTGGATGGTGACTTGGTGAGAATTAATCGTGTCCCGGTAGTGCCGTTAGATACACTGGATGATGCAACCTATGACCCACTCTATACGTTTGACCTTGCCTGGTTCAAGCCGATTGTCCATGATGGTTATTGGATGAATCGAAAACCGCCTATGGTTGACAGACGGCAGCATACCACGTTCACATCGTTTGTGGATGGCGCACATAATGTTCTCGTTGAGAACGTCCGTAAGTGCGGTCACGTTTTACACACAACTTAGTAATTTCGTAGTTTTGTAATTTCGTAATAAGGAGAAAAAATATGAGTAAAGGTAAATCAAGAACTGAATTTCTTGGGGGTATTGGTTTGGTTAATAGTATAGATGCTCCCGGTTGGGAACATATCTACCGAGTTTCTTCGGTAAAAGACCCCAAATGGAATATCGGCGACCTGTGTATAACACCAGATGGCCGTAAGTTCCGTTATTGTTTATCTGCCGGACAGTGTGACACATTTATTGCTAATATCTTTACCAATTCAATTGGTACTGGTGCTGGTGATGTTGGTATTGACTGGTCAGTTTTAGCAGCTACTTCTGAGGTTGGGGATATGTCAGTTACTATGACTCTCCCATCAACCAGAGATATTGCTAAAGATGCTTTGCGTGGTGGGCTTATTTCTTTGAATATAAGCAGTGGCACTAATAATGACACACAACAGATGAGGCTTATAACTGGTAATACTGCTGGTGTTGCTTCTGGTACTTGTGTTATTTACTTAGATAGCCCACTTGTTACAACTTTATCTTCTGGTGTAGCTTATGGGTATTGTATGCCGTCACCATATAGTGCGGTACAGGGTGCTCAGATAGGTACATATCCTGGTGATGTTGGTTTTGTTGGTTATGCCGCAGCCCCCGTTAGTGAGTCCGGGTTATATCACTGGGAGCAGACTGCCGGACAGATTTCAGCATCCTTGTATGGTTCTGAAGTTGGTAAAACCCAGTATCATCGAGATGTTGTGTTTCGTTATGACGGTAATCTTGAGCATCGTACTGCTGGTGCTGGTGACATAGGACAAAGGGCCGGTTATATCATGGACAATAACAACGCCGATAATGGTGCAACTGTGATTATGTTACAGCTTGAAGGCTAATCTGTTTTTGTTATCTCTGGGGACGAGGATATGTCCCCAGAGATTTTATTGAAATTTAACCAGAAAGGGGAAACCAAATGTTTAACAAAGAACAAGTACAAAAAGCCATTGCGGAAATTGATGGTAATTTAGCGTCATTGAACATGCCAAGACAAGCTCATATTACTTTGGTAAACGATATTAAACTTGTCCAAGCGGTTTGTATGGATTATTTTGAAGAAGAAGGGGCTAAGGAAAAAAAAGATGTCAGAACCGACAAGCCAACTAAGTGTCCTAAATCTTGCAACAAGGATAGCTAAAGAAGCCGGTACTGCTTATCGTGGTGTGAATGCTACTGGCCGTGCGATGCCTCCGGTTGATAAAGATGATCTCGAAGATGTAAAACAGGTCATCAACGATGGCATACGTCAGTTTGAGGCCGATGCTCCCACAACGGGATGGCAATGGCGCAAGCGGATTCTTCAGGTTAATATAACTGGAACTAAGGTTGAGGGTACTGTTGATTCTTCATCCGATACCACACTTGTGGATGCTACTTTATCTACTACGTCTGGGACGGCGGATTCTGCGTCTGCCACCACGCTTGTGGACGCTACTTTGTTTGCAACTTATGACACAGATGATGAGTTGGTTGGTTATTACTGTTATATAATCGCTGAAACTGGTGCTGGTAGCTATGCACCTATAACTGGTTATGCAGCCGCAACGGGTACGATAACAGTTGCAGATTGGCTTACAGCAGGTGGAAAACCTGGTGGGACTAACCCAGATACGGATAGTACCTTTGGAATATCTCCTTACAAAATTCTGATTGGTTACTATTGTTATATTACAGCAGGTACAGGTATAGGGAGTTATGCGCCCATAACCGGGTTTACTTCATCTAATGGAACGATAACAGTTGGTGATTGGTTTGATGAATATGGTAATGCTGCTGGAACTAACCCAACCGCAGGAAGTACATTTGCTGTCACTCAGTATGAAACTGTAGGTGGTGACATAGCACGTTATCCACTACCAGAGAATTTCGGTGGGGAAGTCAATGGGTTAATAAGATACTACAAGGGTGTAACTCATTCACAAAAAATAGAGTGGGTTCCAGAAAGCGTTATAAGAGCACAACGTCAAGGTAATGAAAGCACAGGCCATCCGTTTATGGCTGCTGTTCGGCCTTTTGAACCAGCATCGAGTTCTCTTGGTCCCAAACGGCGGTATGAACTGATTCTTTACCCCGACCCAGTTCAGGTCGATGTGTTGGAGTTTCCGTATGTGTTGGTATTTGATGGTATTGATATGGAAACCGGAGTTGCTGATTCGACTTCTGAAACAACTTTAGTGGATGCCACGCGGGACGAGCCAGATGACTATTTCGTTGGTTGGAGAATTGACATCATTGATGGTACTGGTCGGGGGAGTTATGGGATAGTATCAGCTTATACTATTGCACTTGGTACGATTACCGTAGCTGACTGGTTGGGTGGGGCTGACCCGGCTGCCGATAGTATCTATGTCATACAACCTTTGAATAATTTACACCCCGCCGGTATCAAGTTTGACGAGGTAGTAAAGGCTTCTTGTTTGTCCGAAGCCGAACAGTTTTTCAAGAATATACAGGGGGGTCATATTGAACGATATATTCAGAAGGCACTCCCTAAAGCATACGAGGCTGATGCCCGTAGTATAATGTTTACTAAGGTTGGTAAACGCCAACCGCAAATGAGAACGTGGAATGAAGTAACTAAAACAACCTGTACTTAAAAGGAGAAAACATAATGGCATACGAAGGTTGGGAACACGAAAATATGATTGCTGCTCCGGCAGGAGTAACTGTACCAAAAATAATTTATAAAACTGAGGATGGTATTCTATTGTGCTATGGTACGAGTCAACCGACAACTGCAAGCACTTATGCCCCTGGTTGCATACTTATAAACACTTCTACTGGTAAAGTTTATGTAAATATAGAAACTACGTTTACAAGCGCCGCAAGTTGGAGTGTTATTGGTTCAGTAACGAGTTAATATCCTGTGCACAGTTTTTGTGGGCCACGTCTGACCCCTTGGCGTGGCCCAATTTTGGGAGAAATATGATGGCTGAAATACCCTTCCCAATGGCCGGGCTTCACCAGGGATTATCCACCGAGAAACAACCACCTATGACTACTCCCCATGCGAAGAATGTGCGTGCTTTTGATGTCGAAGAAGAACGTGGTCGGGGTGGTCAGAGACCGGGGTTTGTTAAGGCTTATGATACTCAGATTGGTGGGGCACACCCTGTGTTGAAGATAGCGACAGTTGCAGTTACTTATATCGAGCCAGCGTAATGTCTGTTATTCTTAATAGAAGTTTAGAACAATATTTGAAAACTACTACAGTAGGTGTAACTACAAAACCAATTACAATAACGGCGTGGGTTAAAAGTTTTGATTTGGACAATTATCAGGGTATATTTTCTATTACTAATAACTCTAATGAGTTTTTGTCAAGTTGGTTGGCGGGTGCTGTTGCTGGCGATCCTGTTGCAGCTTTGGAATATGCTACAGCGTGGAAGCGTGCGAGAAGTTCAAATGGATATTCTAAAGGTGTTTGGACACATATTGCCTGTGTTTTTTATAGTTCTACGGACAGGAGGGTATATATAAATGGTGGAGGTAAGATTGTAAATACAGACAATCAGAATGTTAATTTTTCTTTGTTTGACCAAATATTAATTGGAACATATAAAACAGTAACCAGTGCATATTTTGGTGGTAAAATAGCCCACGTTAGTATTTGGTCAACAGATTTAAGTGATGCACAAATTGTTTCCCTTGCGGGCGGAACCAATCCACAGGATGTTGAACTTGCAAGTTTAGAAGCCTATTGGCCATTAAAATCAAATGGTAACGAATTAGCAAATAGTAATACTTTAGTTGCACACAATGACCCAATTTGGGACTCGGATGATAACCCTAATGTTAGTGCTTATACTGGCGCATCTATTGGTTGGCCGGGGGATAGACCTGTTGATTATGATGCAGACAAATACTGGGACGAAGAAAGTGAAACCTGGGGGAGTGGTCGTGTGACCATCCCAGGGGCGTTTGCTGAGTATCTGGTTGCTGTTGGCGAAGAAGGTGAAGTTTATTTCGGAACGGGGTAGGTATGGCTTGGGTAGAAACAACTCAAACACCAACAGAAGGTTCAGAACATTATCGTGACGATTATGGAAATCTTAGTTGGGTTCAATATTATGATGATGGTGTAGATATAGATGTGGGAGACACTTTTTATTTAGTTTGGAGTATTGGTGGTGGGGGTGAAACAGAGTGGTCAAGTTCTTGGTATAATCACGATGCAACTAAAATATTTAGAAGCGTATATATGCCTTCAATGTCTGCTGGGGTATATAGTTGGCATTTCAAATTCAAAAAACCAGGAGAAGAAGAATGGAGTTATAGTACCGCACATAGTTTTACTCTTAATGAGGGGAATACTCCCCTCCCAAAGAACCCAACACCGGCAGACACAGCAACAGAAATTGATTTTTCTGGTTTGACACTATCCTGGGAAGATGGTGGTGCTGCTGATACCTATAATGTTTATGTGGGGGACGCGGTAGATAATCTTACTTTAATATCAAGCGCCCAAAGTAGTGTGTCAATTGTACTTAGTGATGTGCAAAGGGCGTTGTTTACAGATACTTGTTATTGGAGAATAGACCCTATTAATGAGAATGGAACAAGGACAGGTAATGATTGGTGGTTCACAGTTGCTGCACCAGGAAAAGCCCAAAACCCAACACCAACAGATGACCAAGAAGATATAAAAATAACAGGAATAGAGAAACTTAAAAAATTACAGTGGGAAGCACCAGCTTAATGGCTATTCAGTATAAAGTATATTATAGATTATCTGGTGACAGTTGGACACATATAGATAACACCTACGAGACAGAGTTGACTATTCCAAGTGCCATACAGGATTTGTTGGCTTATTATTCTATTTACGAATGGCGTGTTGATACTTATGATGATGTAACTGAGTTGACCACGACAGGTGACACTTGGACTTTTATTTCACAACAATCACCTTTTACTATATTCACTCGTAGGTCTGATTATGACCCCGACTTGGTATGGCAACCAACAGTAGGTTGGGTAGATATAGATGACTTCGAGTACACGGGGGGTGGAAGATTGAAAAACCGTGTGGTGGTTTTGGGCCACAAAAAGATTTATTTTGGTGAGGTGTAGGAGACAGTGACATGGCGACTTTAACAGAGTTAGCTTCCGGTCACGGATTCACGGTAAACGACCTCGATACATCAGGCCAGGTGGCCATACAGCCTGCGTACCAGAAGGTTTATTTCGCGGATGGACGAGCGTATTCTGCAACCAAGGCTGATAGCGGATTTCACAAGTTGGATTTCATTAATACCCGTATAGTTGGCACAGTCACCGGCACGTTCACCCAAGGTGAAGTAGTGACACAGGCTGATTCCGGGGCCATTGGTATTTTCGATGAGAACGTAGGGAGTGGGGCAACGGCTTGGAGTTTGATATACCGAACTACTACAACTGAATTTGTTCATTCCAAACTTATAACCGGAGCCGATTCTGGGGCTACAGTAACTCCTGCCGATGCCGCCAAGATAGTCGCTCCACCACACTGGTTAAACTGGACATTATCTATTGGTACGTTTCCTGATGGTGGGTCTAATATTATGGCCTTGTGTTGGGGCAGGATTTTTATGAACAGTATCCAGAACCCCCACCAATGGTTTGCTACTCGAATCAATGACCCCCTTGACCTTCTTTTGGTAGTTGATGATGTGGCCTCGGCCCAGAACAGCCAGGCAACTAAAAAGGCAGGATTGGTTGGTGATAAGATTATAGCTATGATACCTTATAAGGGCAATACTATGGTATTTGGCTGTCTCAATAATATGTTCGTGATGCGGGCAGACCCGGCCAAAGGTGGGTTTTTTACTACCTTGTCTGATACAACTGGTATCTTTAGTGACACAGCATATTGTTGGGATGACAAAAATAATCTATATTGGGTTGGTAGTGATGGGATATATGGACTTACGGCTGCTGCTATAATTGAAGGTCAATCACCCACCAATCTTACTAAAGAACATTTGCCCAAATTAATTTCTAATTTAGGACTTAATAGGCGCACCGATAGGGTGACAATGGAATACGACAAGGACAGGTATGGTATAGAAATTTCAGTTAGTCAATATGATGGGAAGTGGAATGCTATCTTTTGGTTGGACTTGAGAACAGGTGGCGTGTTCCCTGAAGAATATCAGGAAGCACATATCCCTACTATTTTGGCTTATTTTGATTCAAGAGTCAAATCCCAGCGAGTTTTATTGGCCGGGTGCAATGATGGCTATATTCGTAAGTGGGATGAATCAAAAAAATCTGATGACGGTGACGCGGCCATAGAGAGTGAAGTTTTGTTAGGGCCAATAGTCGGCCAAAACATAAGAGCTAAAGTGAGTTTGGATGAGTTATCCATCAGGACTGGTATAGATACTGATTCTATTACGGCTTCTGTGTATTCTGGTCTTACAGCCCAGCACTTAATAAAGAATGTTGTTGATGGTGAATCACCCAAAGTGTCAAAAACATTTGCAGTTGATAAATTACTTCCATCAATTAGACAACATGTAGAGGCTATGGCAGTTGGAATAAAATTATCCAACACCTCAGTTGCGTCAAGTTGGAGTATGGAAAAAATAGATACAGATTTACAAGAGTCTGGAAGGAGTAAGTAATGCTTTATAAATCAGGTAGAGCGCGGATTCCATCTATAAATTTTGGGCGGCAACCAGCACCATATCAAACATCTAATTATAATCCACGACAAAGTTATGGTAGAAGTGTAGCTCAATCAGCTTTGCAAAGGTGGTTGGGTACTCAAAGAGAAGCACGGGGGATGTTTGCCGGTGCTGAACAACCCCTACAACGAAGTGTGCAGATGTTCCAACCGGGTGGTGGATATGGCCAAGGCCAAGCCATGTTGTTGCAGGAACAAGCCAGGCAAGCTCAGGCCGAGGCGTTGTCCAGTCAAGTGGCAACTGGGATGAGTAGTGGGTCATTGGCAACAGGAACAGGGTTGCGGGTCAAAAGAGATTTGGCTCAGGGTCTTGCCGGTGTGGAAGATGTCCGTACTCAGTTTTTGACTCAAGCATTGCAAAGTTTGGCTGGTTTGCGCGGCCAACGGGCACAAACATTGGCCACGACTCAAGACCCGGTGTATGCTCCGTATATGTCATATCTGGGTGGGGCTGAGGCGCGGGCTTCTCAAGAAGCAATGCAAAGGGCACAAATCAAGGCGACAGCAGCAACGCAACGTAAATCACTATCTCAATTTATGCGTGAGTTTGATGTAAGAAATAGACCAATAACCAGTCCTGGTGGTACATACAATACTATGAAATTCTAATAGCAATGGGTATAGAACAATATAGTTTAGTTGCACATGATTGGCTCAATCTTGAGTTTATCATAAATGACCTTGCCAGTCGGGTGATAGGTCAGGAACTTGGCACGGGGAGTAGCCCTACATGGGCAGGTGCAACCCTTACTGGTAAATTAGTTGTTGGTTCTCAAGCGAGTCCTGTCGATGTCACATCTACCCGCCAACATGGATTTGAACTTCACTATTCTGGTAATGATTATGATGTCACTGGCATACGTTCCAGAGCACAGTTAGTTACTACTGATACTACAGCAACAGCACAGGGGGCATTGCTTCAGGCTGCTAACAACGATGGCATCAATGCAGGTGTGCTCCAAGGTGCATTGATTGAAGCTATTGGCAAATCAACTACTACTGCCGCTACAATCTCTACGATGCGTGGTGCGTTGATAGGCACTGAATGGGGGGCATTAGATACTGTTACCAATCTCAAGACCCTTCACGTTAGGGGACATTCCAGAAATGCTGCCGGTGCTGGTTCGTTTGGGACAGGATATGGTATATATATTGAGAATGAGGCTGTTGGTGGGAATGGTCAGGCTTATGATGCTGGTATATATTTTAAGGGAACTAATCTTTCAGCGGGAAATAAAGCATTTACTTATGGGATTGATTTTAGTGGTGGGACATTTTCTTCTGAGGAAATTAAATTAGCTAATGGTTCTGTAGTTGGTTCTGATAGTGTGATACTACAACCAACAATCGACTCTACGACTTTCTTTCAGGTCAAAAGTGCCGATGGTACAGTTATTGACAATGTTGATACGGTTAATAAGAGATGGGGGTTTGGGACGGCAACACCTTTAGCTAACGTACATATATATCAAGATAGTCCAAGTCCGGGTCAGATATTATTCCAAATTGGAACGGATGTTGATGCTCAAAGATTCATTGTAGATGAAAATGGTGATGTAACCGCTGATGGTGACATGAAACCAAATTCTTTGGAAGCGCGTAATAGAGGTGTAGTGACGAATCCCAGTATATCATTCAACCAAGACCCTAATACTGGACTGTATAATATTGCTGATGATATTTTAGCTTTTACAACTGGGGGAGTTGAAAAGGTAAGAATTTTGGCCAATGGCAATGTCGGCTACATGGAACCTAATCCTGAAACTTTCGCAGAATGGACTCATACTACTCCTTATCTAACTCTTCATAATTCCACTCACGAAGATACAGATGGTGGTGGGGAATCAAGACTAATTTTCAAACGTGAAGATGGTGCTGGTACGGAAACAGCATGTTTTCAGTTTGAAGCCTCCCACGATGGTGCTGTTGCAAATGACCAGCTTGGTAAGGGTATATGGAGTGTTAATACTGGTGCTGGATTAGTTCAGGCATTAGAGATTGGTAGTGATTTACTTGCTACGTTTGCAGGGGTAATTACTACAGACGAAAGTTATCAAGTAGATGATGTTCAAGTAGTTAGTAATAGAGTAATAGATGCGAGATGTGATGATGCAATTAATAGTGGTGATGTAACAACTGATGGAGTTATTGATTCATTGCGAGATGCTATGATTACGCATGGTCTTATAGCAGCAGCATAATTAGGAGAATATAATGCCTATACAACATATCAGGCAAGGGTCATCTGGTATTGACCCCTATAAAATCCTTGATAAGAACCAAAACGAACTCAAGGAATATTATAGACGTAGAGAAAAAACACTCAGGGGTTACGGTCTCTCACAAGAAACTCACAACAGAGCCATAGCCCAAATGCAACAGGAATATGACGAATCTAAGTTCAAATTTATATCAACCAAATTACAACTCGATGATATAAAACAAGGTATGGCATCCGGTCAGATTAATGTTATTAAGGGGCAAAGGGCTATGATGCAGTTGGTGGCTCCCCAAGAGACAGTCGAAGCTATGTTCCCCAAACAACCAACTGAACAACGTGGACGGTTTACGCCCGGCGAGTTTAAGTCCTATGTTAAAGAATTTGGGGAAGCTGCCGAATCAACAATAGTTAATCCCTGGGGGTGGGGTAAGGGAAGTCGTAAATATTCTGACCCAGAACAATTGAAGGAACAATATTTCGGCGTTAGGGCTAAATATGGCTATGATACTGATATGAATACTACTGAGAAAAAGGCTTTTGATTTGGCATGGGACCAGGCTTTGTCAAGTAGTAAACATACTATTAAAACGTGGAAACAACTCAAAAAAACTGACCCAGATATTTTTATGTCCCGAACCTATGATACTCGGCTACTTAATATCGCAGCCCGTAAAGCACAAGGTCAACCTATATCACCTATGGCCAAGGCTTTGAAACCCAAAGTTCCCCTTAGGGTGAAATTACAAGCAATGTCACCAGTAGGTGCTGCTTTGCTGTACAAAGAATTGGTTGGTAAACGAAAAGCTGCTGCTCAAAAATTACCAAGTATATCTACAGATGCCGATTATGACAAACTACCGAGTGGGGCACAGTTCACTGACCCTCAAGGTAATGTGAGGACAAAACCCTAATATGGCAAAAAAGTGGGAAGAAGCACCGATAGTAGAACCAGAACAAAGACCGGCTTGGGAACAAGCCCCAATAACCCGTGCCTCGTTCCCAGAACGGGCTGTGGGTGCAGTTGCCAAAGGTGAAATGGCTGTTGGACAAGCCATTCTACGCGCCCCTGCGATGGCTGTGAAACAGTATGGTCTTGTTCGTCAGTTTGATATGGCCAATGCCGTGCTCAGAGAAACTGACCCGGAACGTCAGGCAATACTCCGGGAACAGATGGCCGATTCAGAACAAACTTTTGATAAAGTAGCCAATTGGTTGAACAAACCAGCAGAGCTACATAAGATTGGGCGCAAGATAATCGAACAAAATCATCCTGAATGGGCATCTGATCCACCTAAAAACTTTATTGATCTTCTCATAAGCCCTGATAAATTGGGTATAGCCGTTGCTGAATCTATGCCTGTTTTGGTCAATGCTGGTATCCTTACTCTGGCTGGCCACCCCAACCTCGCAATGGGGATGATGTATGTGACTGAGGGACAACAGGCATATGACCAAGCTATTCAGGATGGGGCATCTGAGGATGATGCGGCCATAACGTATGCCATATATGGTTCTGTGTCTGCTGCTCTTGAGAAGATGCAGTTGGAAGGATTACTCAAAATTGGTAAGGGTTCATATAACGCCCTGTTGAATCGCACAGTTCAGAAGGTAGCTGGTCGGGGGTTACGACATGCTACATGGGATGTTATTAAGATTGCGGCTCAGGAGGGGCTTGAGGAGCTATCACAGGGGGCGTGGCAGGAGATAACGGCTAAATTGGTATATGATAAGAGTGTTCCTGATGGGGTTGCTGGATTCATCGACAGGCGTGCTCAGGAAGCATATCTTGGGTTTATGATAGGTCTGATACCGGGCGTGGCCGGTGGAGTGGCCGGGGCTGTTAAGGGTAAAGGCCGGGCCGATGTAGAACCAGTAGCTCCTATAGAGGCCATTCCAGCCCCATCTGGGGCTGTGGCTGACCGAACTCCGGTCGAGGGGGTAGAAATACCCCCGGTAACGGCAGAGAAGCCGGTAGAAAGAATAGAAACTAAACCCCCCATACAACCAGTTTTACCAGAAATTAAAAAAGAAGTAGAACAATATGATGCCCTTATTGAAAAAATACAAGAAGGAGATAAACGTGCTATTGGTAGATTAAACAACCTTGTTCAAGGGTTTAATAGGCCAACTTATGATAGTCTTTTAGAAAAAGTTCAAGAGGGAGATGAACATACTCTTGAACTTATTGATGTAGGATTCTATCAGGGTGGAAAGCCATTTGGTGTACTACCCAAAGCAGAAGCCCCACAAATAACAGAGGTGGTTGGGGAGGAACCAGAGAAATTGACTGGTTCAGCAATACGCCTTAAATCAGGTGAGATGTTGACAGGCACTACCCATGCTAATATTCTTAGGGACGTAGCTGCATCAGGCAGAATTATAACTAATGAGGAATTTGATATACCTGCTGGTTCTGGGTTCGTGACTGATACTGGTCGTTTCGTATCACCACAAGAAGGTTGGGATATAGCAGAGAAAGCTGGTCAACTTAAACTCACCGGTAAGGATGCAATGGCACAAGAGTTTATTGACCGTAAGCATTTGATAGCTGAAGGTGTTGATTTCGCTGAGGTAGAGGGGGTAACAGTCAAACCCAAATCCCCTCGGATGGGTCGTAGGAAACTCCTGAAACTCGGTCACCAACTCCCCAAAAAACTGGGGTGGAAAGAGGTCCAACGCCGGGACTTCATGCAGCAAACGATTGGTAAACCCTCAATGAAAGGGATGACACCTAAAGAGATGAAAACATTAGTTACGGCGTTGCAGGGGGAAGCGCGGGAGGCTGGAGTGTTGCCCCCGGAGGATTACCAAAAGACAATGTTTATAGGAACAAGAGAAGTTAAAACCGAGGAGTTTTTTGACAAGGCTCTGGCCGAGGTCGAGAATTTGGAACGTAAGACCAAAAAGAAACCAAAGATAATAACTCGTAGAGGCCCAAGGCGAAAACGTGGGTTGTTAAAAACTGCCAAAGCTATTGGTGTTGGAATAGATAACTTAAGTATTCCCCACTTGATTCGTAAAATAGGTGGGGCAATAGAAGGGGTATTAAAAGAAGTTGGTGTCACCAATTACCGTAGGAGTATCCATAGGATTTCATCCGTGTTCCGGGGTGCTACTGATATGCTTACAGATGCACTGGATAAAGCCGGAGTTACAGCAAATGATTTAGCGGAAATGAGCTTACAGTTAGACCCGCGATTGGCCTTGATTCAACGTGGCCGTGAACTGGTTGGTAAACCAAAAACCAAGCAATATACTGTAGAATTGAATGGTAAAAAATTCAGTTTGTCTATGGCAGAATTACTTGATATTTATTTGAGTGCTCAACAAGAGGAGGGAATGGGTCATATTGAGAAAGCTGGTCTAAAAATTTTCGGTGAGAAAACCGGTCCTCTTACCAAAGAACAACTTCAACCGTTGTTAGATTTGGTGAGGGCAAACCCTAAGGCAAAGGCATTTGCTAATGCTGTTGTTAAAATAGCAACAGAATATATAGCTCCCCAATTAAACTATACCCATAGTCGTATTAACCCTGAAGCCATTGAAAAATTAGCTGATGAAATAAATTACTGGCATTTGAATGTTGATAGGCCGTTGCGCGTTAAAGGTAGAGGAACATATAGTATATCCTTACTTGAAAACAAAAGTATTCTTAGACCACGTAAAGGCCCGAAAGGTGCATTGATTGTGGGGGATGCTTTCAGTAAGTTCTTTACAGTTCAATATGCCGTAGCCGAATATGTTGGTATGGCTGAGGAGTTACGTTTGTTGAATATGGTTCTCAATTATGAACCTATTATAACAGAGTTAGAATCTAAAGGTTATGGGGATGTTAGGAACAACCTCAAACAACTTATT
>Ga0114922_10000294_pt1 | contig 48314 bp, 51 predicted proteins | sample AartaG_FD_100975 | JGI IMG/M metagenome (GOLD analysis project Ga0114922, IMG submission 100975) | Deep subsurface microbial communities from Aarhus Bay to uncover new lineages of life (NeLLi) - Aarhus_00045 metaG | ecosystem: Environmental > Aquatic > Marine > Oceanic > Sediment | place... | reverse complement strand
TCGAATGCTGAAGAAAAGGAGAAAATGAATTGGCCTTGGCAGTATTGGATATGCAGCTCTTGGAGAGTTCCGGGAATCGGCTGTAAGGGCCTTGACAGGGATTCGGGTAATAATGTATACTAATAGTGTTGGCAGGACGATGAATAGCACAGTTCCGAAGTATAAGCCGCACCCGAGTTTTTTTCCGGATACCGGAATAGAAAATACCTGCAACAGATTGCAGTTAAAGAACTTATGATATAGTCGGGAGCAAAAAAAACAGAATAACGGGAAATATAGTTAAGAAGGAAGGAGTATTGTTATGAGCAGACGAAAAGGGTTTACGCTGATAGAGCTTTTGGTGGTGATTTCCATCATTGCGCTGTTGGTGTCGGTGTTGATGCCTGCGCTGAACAAGGCAAAGAAGTCGGCATACGCCGCTATATGCAAGCACAATCTGCACGAATGGGGCTTAATTTGGAAGTTTTACGTGGACGAGTATAGTAAGGATGGCAAGAAAAAGGACTTTTTCGGGGACAGGGATTCCTCGAATGACTGGCCGGTGTGCATATGGGAGTACTACTGGAATAGCGAGGACGCGAAGACGTTGCAGGGGATGCTGTTGTGTCGGGCTGCCATGAAAACTAAGGAAGAGGGAGGGCGGAACCCATATAGGGCGTGGTGGGACATAGAAGACCAAGAGGAGTGGGAGGAAGATTATGACGTCGATTGGCAAGTTAAAGGCAGCTACGTAATAAATCTTTGGAGTTCAGACGAAACAGGAAGTGGAAAGGTGGAGGATGACAGGGAGTTGTTCTGGAGGACGCCGTACGCTAAACATGTATCCTACGCGCCGATTATGATGTGCGCCCAGTGGAAGGATGCTGACCCACTTCCTTCGGATGATCCTCCGGAGCATCCGTTCGACGATTGGCAGGCTGGTGACAACGAGATGAAGCGTGCGTGCCTCCAGCGGCACGGCGACTTTGTAAACGGCCTCTTTATGGATTGGTCTGTCAGAAGGATAGGCCTTAAGGAATTGTGGGAGCTTTGGTGGCACCGAGGATGGCCCGAAGATAGGCCTTTGGCCGGTGAACCGGATTGGGCAACAGAGGCGCCCTGGATGCTCCCTATGAAGAGTTACGCCCCATAGTTAAATGACTATTGCAGAAGAAAAGGCCGGTCTTTTGAGGCCGGCTTTTCTTATCGGCTTGCACCGGGGAATAAATCCGAACCTGTTATTTGGCGTGCAATTTGTTTGTTCAACAACATCCCAAAAAGACCCGCGGTGCCTGCGGATGGAAATGTTTTGGTCTAACCGAGGTCACAAGACATAATTACGAGAGGCAGCGTCATAGGGAATAAAGGGGCGGGTAAGCCAATGCGCGAACCCCGTTAGAAATAGAGATTTCCAATGGGGTAAGCAAAAGATTTCTAACGGGGTTTACGCTAATAGAGCTTTTGGTGGTGATTTCCATCATTGCGCTGTTGGTATCGGTATTGATGCCGGCACTGACCAAGGCAAAGAGACAGGCAAAGGCAGTCATTTGTCTTTCGAATCTGCATCAATGGGGGCTCGTTTTTGCCGAGTATACGGGCGATAACAACAACTATTTTATGGCAGGCAATTCAGGCGGTGACGAGGATGAGCAGGTGACGTGGTTATGTGTCTTGCGGCCTTACTACAAGGACCTGAAGCTGCTGCGTTGTCCAATGGCGTCGAAGCCGAGCGTTCCGGAACCCGGCGGGATGGAACCACCCGGCAAAACATTTTTCGCCTGGGGGGGGTATTTGACGGCAGCCGGTGGCAGTACCCAGGGGACTACGGCAGCTATGGGATAAATGCCTGGTGTTATAATCCGGAGGAGTTAAATTACGGAGACCAGGCAGGGCTTGACCATCTGTTGTGGCGGAGTACGAATGTCAAAGGCATGGGTAACGCACCTTTGCTTTTGGATGCCATCTGGATAGGGGGCTGGCCGCAACACAGTGACGACCCTCCGCCGGATTGGAAAACCGAGGCCCCCTGGATGGCTCACATGAAGGATTACTGGGTACCGTGATGAGTGAGAATAAACTCCGGCGGGAAGAAGTCAGCTTTTTTTGCTGATATCTTTCGAGGAAATATTGGCATTTGCCGTTCCAAGGCCGGCAAGTCAGAGATTCAAAGATTGGAAATGGAGCCAATGGGATTCGAACCCACGACCTCTTGCATGCCATATATGTTTTCTGCTCATAAGTGCTTGCCCTTCCTGTCTTCATATGCGTTTTTGAAGCGTCAATACAGATTCCATGCTGGCTACACACTGGCTACATACTGCAGCCATACTGGGAACATGAATGAAAGTGACGCCGGAATGACGCCAGAACCGGTATATAACCAATGATTTGACGGTTCGCTCGATATGTGCTTGGCGGGAACACCTCCGCCGAAGGTGACGCAGCAGCCTTTTTCATTATATTTTCATGAAAAAGTGGGTGATAAGTGGGATAATGATATTAATTACCAGTAAGTCTGCCATGCACTTCCACTTCAGTATAATTATTAAAGTAATCAGATGTGTTACCATTACTATAAAGCCGAACATATCTAGCTGGAATCCCCTTTGCATCTATAAGCTTGCCATGATTATTGTCAACATACTCCCTATCCTTACCTACTCCTAAACCAGAAGAATTATCTTTATCATTGTTAAAAAGCGTTTTTACATTCATAATAAAATCGGGATCATCAGCTGCTTGTACTATAACATCACGATAAATCCTGGCTTCTTTATGATAATGCCAAACCACAATTGCATATATAGCCGCTTTCTGCCCAAGATCAATTGTAACATGTTGCCTGGAAGGACCCAACTCGACAAAACTGCCGTCCATTGCTTTTTTGTCACCATCGGTAACTAATTCAAGCTCGCCTATTACAGGCTCTTCATCACTACTGTAAACCGGCTTTCCCAAAGCAAGATTCTTCGTGCCTTTAGGAACATAAAAAGGAGGAAGTGTCTTACCTGTAGTATCCTCTACATTCTTTCTCTGAAGATTTGGAGGAGTCCCGGTAAATACTGCTCCTGGAAATTTGATCGCCAAAGGAACTAATCCTGAATCTGCTTCATTTGCATCAGCAACAGTTTCTTCAATATCATTTGTGTCCGGTGAACATGGTTCTGTAACCTGTTGTACCGGTGTAGCTGGTTTTTGTTTGCAGCCGGCAACACCAAAACCTGCCAAAACAGCAACCAAACCAAATCTAACAGCAGTATTACTGTAATAATATCGCACTGGATCTCTTAGATACCCCATCTTCCAACCAATTAGTTAGTTCGTATATTTATAATGGAAATACGCCTTTGTACGCAAGAGTCCTCATCAAGCAAGCAGTTTTAGAATGACATCAATAATTATATGTTCTGTGGAGCGCAGAATCAAGGACTTTTTGGAGTGCAAACCAACCCCATGCCCGTTAAAATATCAACATCCTCAAAATGGCTCATTAATCAGGTATGAATCGAATATATACACCGGTGCAAGGAATTGATGGGACATAGCAACGCAGAGACGACTTTGGAGTACTACAATCAAGTCGACAAAGACCATGAAAGAAAGGCTGCAAGAGTGATCCAAAAGCTGCTCGAAAGCGCCGGTAAGTCTAAAGAGACTGACGCCCGACTGACGCCCGGGGCAGTTTCACACAAGAATGGGGGTGTTAAGTAAATGAATAACGAAGGGCAAGCACTTATAAATAAAGAGGTTGGGAAAATGGAGCCAATGGGATTCGAACCCACGACCTCTTGCATGCCATGCAAGCGCTCTCCCAACTGAGCTATGGCCCCAGCGTAGCTCAATATTAGCAAAAAAAGCGACTTTGGCAAAGAAATTCTTTATTTTCGGTTGCGTTTCTGGGAACCCAACTTGTGCGGCGAACAATTGTCTTTTTGAGCCAATAAAGTATAATAGGTTTCTGGGTTTTCGTCCTATTAATAGTCCCTATCGATGGCATTAGGGGGTAAGAACTGAGAGCTTTGATTAAGAGACAGAAGATACTCATTACGGGTCGTGTGCAGGGCGTTGGATTTCGTCCGGCCGTGTACAGAATAGCTTGTCAACTGGGGCTTTCGGGATTTGTCTACAACGACACGAAAGGCGTAACGGTCGAATTACAAGGCAAAGAGGAAAAAATAGCCGAATTTTTAGCCCGTCTGCAATCTGATGATAAACCGCCCTTGGCAGAGATAAAATCGTGTGAAGCAGTTGAGGTAGCAGTAATTGATGGCGAAGATGAATTCGTCATCAAAGCCAGTGACTCGGAAGGTACGGCCCTGTCGCAGGTAACGGCTGATATTGCCACCTGTAGGGACTGTTTAGCAGAGATGGCGGACAAGGGGGATTTTCGGTACGGCTATCCATTTATAAACTGCACGAACTGCGGGCCAAGGTATTCGATAGTCAAAACCATTCCGTACGACAGGCCTAATACGACGATGTCGGTCTTTGAGATGTGTGACAAATGTGCTGCGCAATACAATGATGTGACGGACCGGCGTTTTCACGCTCAGCCTGTCGCGTGTAGTGCGTGTGGGCCGAAGATATACCTGACAGACGGCAAAGGCAAAATTATAGAAACACGAACCGACAAAGCAATCGCCGAAACAGCGCGTTTACTTCTGGATGGGAAAGTTGTCGCCATAAAGGGAATCGGCGGATTTCACTTAGCTGCTGACGCGCTTAATAACAAAGCGGTGGAGAGATTGCGCGAACGCAAGAGGCGAGACCACAAGCCTTTTGCTATGATGGCCGATTCAATAAGAAAAATAAAAGAATTCGCGATTGTGAGCGAGTTAGCGGAGAAGCTCCTAAAGAGTCCGCAAAGTCCCATTGTCTTGCTGCCAAAGAAAAAAGGCTCGGCGATAGCGCCGTCGGTTACGACCGGTGTTAATACTTTTGGCTTTATGCTTTGTTATGCGCCGCTGCATTATCTGTTGTTTGAGCAGAAAATAGAAGTTTTGGTGATGACCAGCGGTAACATTTCGGATGAGCCGTTGATTTGTGAAAATGAACAGGCATTGGAAAGACTTGGAAACGTTGCAGATGCTTTTTTGATGCACGACAGAGAGATTTATCGACAAGTTGATGATTCGATTGTGCATTTCATTGATAATGAGCCGGTGCTCTTGAGGCGAGCGAGAGGCTATGTCCCGACGCCGATTCTGGTTGAGGAAACTTGCAGCCAGGATATATTTGCTGCCGGCGGTGATTTAAAAAACACGTTTTGTTTTGCGAAGCAGAATCAGCTTATCTGCAGCGAACATATAGGGGATTTGGAAGACGCAGAAGTTTACCATCACTATATCAATTCCATCGAGCATATTCGAAAACTGTTTGAGGTCGAGCCGAAGGTGATAGTCTGCGACCTTCATCCGGGTTATCTTTCCACCCAGTACGCTCTTTCAGTACCCGATGTAAAGGTGATTAAGGTTCAGCACCACTGGGCTCACATTGCCTCTGTTTTAGCTGAACACGGGCTTGTCGGGCCGGTCATTGGTCTTGCGTGTGACGGCACCGGCTACGGCACGGATGAGACGATTTGGGGCTGCGAGTGCATGATTGCATCGTTAGGTGATTTTGAACGATTTGGCCATCTGGCTTACTATTCTCTTGCGGGCGCAGACAAAGCAAGCAAAGAAGCAATAAGACCGGTGTTGGGACTGCTCAAGGCGACCTACGGGGACAATTTCAAATTGAAAGAATTCCAATGGCTGCTCGAGCGAATTGAGCCAGACACCAAGAAACAGCAAATTATTTCGGAGCAGCTTGACAAACAAATCAACACCGTTGAGACTTCGAGCCTGGGTCGAGTCTTTGACGCCGTTGCTGCCGTGCTCGGGCTGGGCAGCTACAATCATTTCGAAGCCCAGCTTCCGATGGCTCTTGAGGCCATTGCCGCTGCCGATGTTGAGGACCGCTACGAACTCGAGCTGTTGTCGCCGCCGGGCGAACCCTACCGGTTTGACCTGCGTAAAACCGTAAGACAGCTTGTCAGCGATGTGCAAAACAAAGTCGATGTGGGGATAATCTCGGCAAAGTTTCATAATACGATAGCTGCTGCGTTATTGGAGATGGCAAAAAAAGCGGCAGAAAGCAAAAAGTTGAATACAGTTGCGCTAAGCGGAGGGGTATTTTGTAATCGGTATCTGACAAATCGTTTGGTTAGGCTATTGAAGAAAGAAGGTTTTCGCGTATTATTTAACCGCGATGTCCCGGCCAATGATGGCGGGATATCACTGGGGCAGGCAGCAACTGCCTCGTATCTCGTCTCTCGGGGCTCGTGACTCGGGATTTCTGCTCTTTTGGGGAGTTACAAATGAATTTTGAGAGTATTTTCAATGTGTTGGCCCCTTTTTTTGTTGGCGGGTTTATTGTGCACTATGTTCATGTTCTATGGGAACGAAAGAGTAGCCAATTGCTAAGAAGCAGGAATTTAAAGAGACCCGATATAAATGCATAATAATGCTTATGCTTGGCTTATTGGACTTTGAAAAGAATAAGCAAATGTTGCATTTGCACGGAAGACAATATATTAACAATAAAGAAGATTTAATATATGAGTTGAAATTAGAATTAAATAACATGATACTTTATGCATCAAATGAAGTACTCTAAACAACAAATAATTTTATAAAAAACCCCTCACAGCGTAATTTTTATAGCGTTGCAATCGGAATGAGAAAGGACCTATGGGGTAGTAAGCTTTCTTTGGTAGAACCGGAAAATTTTACAATAACCTAGAAAACAGATGAAAATAAAAGATTATAAGGATTTGCAAATTTGGCAGAAGGGAATTGAGATAGCTGATAAGATATACTCAGTTACCGAAGGCTTTCCTAAAACGGAATTATATTGTTTAATTTCTCAAATGAGAAGAGCCTCTATATCTATACCTTCTAACATTGCCGAGGGTTTTGCGAGGCATCACAGTAGAGAATACAAGCAATTCTTGTATATCTCTTTAGGCTCTTGCGCAGAATTGGAAACACAACTGATAATCGCCAATAAAAGAAATCATATCACAAAAAAGAAATTGGAAGAACTATCAGAAGACCTAAATCACGAAAGTCGAATGATAGTAAGTCTTATTAATAAAATTTAACGGGATACAAGCGACGAGAAACGAGCGACGAATTATGTGTTTGGCAATACCGGCAAGAATAGTAGAGTTGGAGGCCGACAAGGCGGTGGTTGACGCCATGGGCAACCGCTGGCGGGCAAGGACCACGCTGCTGCCGGAAGCCAAATTAGGGGACCTGGTGTTAATACACGCTGGTTTTGCCATCTCACTCGTTGATGAAGAAGAAGCGAAAGAGACGTGGCAGCTTCTTGCAGAAATCGCCAATTTCGAAGAAACGCAAAACAAAGTTTCAGGATAAATCCGAAGTCCTATGCTTGAAAGAATCTATAAAGCCCAAAAACTAATGAAGGAGGCCTGCGGAGCGCTCGGGCGGCAAATCAATATAATGGAGGTTTGCGGTACTCACACCGTCTCGATTTTTCGCAACGGCATAAGGTCAATTTTGCCCGGCGAACTGAAACTTTTATCCGGGCCTGGCTGTCCGGTCTGTGTCACCGACCAGGGCTATATTGATGCTGTTTTGCAATTAGCTGACCGCGATGATGTTTTGGTTGCCACCTACGGCGATATGATTCGGGTCCCCGGCAAAGACGGCTCACTCGAAACAAGACAACCAGGTGCCAATGTCAAGGTTGTTCTCAGCAGCGAAGATGCCCTGCAATTAGCAAGAGATAATCCCGGGAAAAAAGTTGTATTTGTCGCTGTCGGCTTTGAAACCACTACACCGGCTACGGCAGTGGCGGTGAAAGAAGCGGCGGCGGAGCGAATTGAGAATTTCTACATCCTGAGCGGACACAAGCTGGTGGTACCGGCAATGCGAGCTCTCGTGTCTGAGAAGAATGACAATATAGAGGCCTTTCTCTGTCCGGGGCACGTTAGCGCAATAATCGGCTATCACAGTTATGCAGAAATAGTAGAGCGCTTCGGTCGGCCGTGTGTTGTTGCTGGTTTTGAACCGGTGCAGATAATCGAAGGACTGGCCGAAATCTGTCGCCAACTTGCCGCCGGTAAAGCCGAATTGAAATCTGTGTACGCTGCGGTGGTAACGGAGCAGGGTAATAAGACCGCGCAAAAAATCATCGCCGAGTGCTTTGAACCGGCGGACGGTTTCTGGCGTGGGCTTGGGAAAATAGAAAAAAGCACGCTGGAACTAAAAGACAAATACAGCCAATTCGATGCCTTCAAGCGATTTGACGTTACTGAAACGCCGGGCGAAGATACAAGCGGCTGTCGATGTGGCGAAGTGCTTTGCGGACTGATAGAACCGCCGGAGTGCGGTTTGTTTGGAAAAAGCTGCACACCCCAGTTGCCGGTTGGGCCGTGTATGGTAAGCTCAGAAGGGGCCTGTGCGGCGTGGTTTAAGTATGGGCCTGAGAGAAAACGCGAACAATGAAATCATCAAAAAAGGACAGAATCTTACTTGCCCACGGCGGCGGGGGCCAATTGAGTGACGACTTAATACGCCACCATATTCTGCCGAGCCTCAATAATGACATTCTCGCCGAACTGGCTGATGCGGCGAAACTAAATCTTGCTTCAAACTTAGTTTGCTTTACCACAGACAGTTATGTGGTCAAGCCATTGTTTTTTAACGGCGGCGATATTGGAAAGCTCGCCGTATGCGGAACGATAAATGATTTGGCTGTTGCCGGCTCGAAACCTGTCGCCTTGGCTTTATCACTGATAATCGAAGAAGGTTTTGAATTTGAATTGCTGGAAAAGATTTTGTCCAGCATTGGTGAATCGGCCCGGCAAAACAATGTCGACATTGTCACGGGCGATACGAAGACTGTTGAAGCCGGTGCAGCTGACAAGATTTTTATAAATACGGCAGGGATTGGGACAAAGTTACCCAATGCAGATTTAGCGTTCGAAAGAATCGAGGTCGGTGACAAAGTAATCATCAACGGCACAATCGGGGACCACGGGATGACCGTTATTTCCCAGCGCGAGGGTATCAAGTTTCAATCACAGCTAAAAAGCGACTGTGCAGGTCTGTCGGGGCTGACCTGCCAACTGTTAGAGAACACAAGCGGTATAAACCCCGTTAGAAATAAGACGCCAGAGACGTCCGCCTCGCGTCTGAGAAGAATTTCTAACGGGGTAAAGTTTATGCGAGACCCGACCCGTGGGGGGCTGGCCGCGACGCTTAACGAAATAGCGAGGGGGAGCGGATTGAGCATAGTAATACGTGAGGCTGATGTGCCCGTAAATCCGACCGTGCAGGCCGCAGCCGATATGCTTGGCTTTGATGTTCTCACAATCGCAAACGAGGGTAAGTTCGTTGCAATTGTCTCGCCGGAATCAGCAGATGAATGTTTGAATATCTGCAAAAAGCATCCGTTAGGTAAGAGGGCAAGTTTAATCGGTGAGGTTGTTGAAACTCGTGATGTGCCGACTGTTGAGTTGATGACCAAAATCGGCGGAAAGAGAATCGTGCAGATGCCGTACGGACGAGAACTGCCGAGGATATGCTGATGCACGAAACTATGGTGGCAGAAAGTTTGTTAGCTGCAATTTCGGCTGAAGCCGCAAAACAGAACGCAAAACCTGTCGGCGCAAAAATCAGTTGCGGAATGCTTAACGCCCTCAATGATGAGATACTTTGTTTTGCTTTCGAGGCCATTGCGAAAGGTACGGCGTGCGAAGGTTTGAAACTGGAGGTTGAACATAAGCCGATGCAGGGGCGATGCAAGAAATGCGCCGAAATTTTTACCTTCGAAGTTACTTGCCCAAATTGCAGAAAGTGCGGCAGCGAAAATTTTGAATTGCTGCCTGATGCGCCGCTGCTGCTGGAGGAGATAGAACTCGAAACGGAGTGATGCGATGTATAAGAAAGTAAGTGTCGGCAGGAAAATCCTCAGTGCAAATGAAGAATATGCTCTTAAGAACCGCCAGCTCTTTGCCGGGCAGAGAAAATTGTGCCTGAATATGATATCGTCGCCCGGTTCGGGCAAGACCACAATCCTTGCAAGAACAATAACCGAACTGAAGGACAGAATTAAGATCGGTGTTATCGAGGGGGACATTCAGACCGATTTAGACGCTAAGAGAATAGAAGCAACCGCAGCACCTGTTGTTCAGATAAACACTAATGGCGCGTGCCATTTGTCAGCGGTTCAGGTAAGTGACGCATTAGAGAAGTTACCTGTCAGCGACCTGGATTTGATTTTCATAGAGAACGTGGGCAATCTGGTTTGTCCTTCAGCTTTTGAACTGGGCGAAAACGCCAAGATAGTTGTGCTTTCGGTTCCGGAAGGTGATGACAAACCGGCCAAGTATCCTGCCATTTTTGCAAAGTCAAAAGTCCTCCTGATAAACAAAATCGATCTGCTACAAGCGGTTGGGCAGGTTGATTTTGACATGGAAAAAGTGAAAGCCGACGCCCGCAAATTAAATAAAGGGATTAAGATTTTCGCAATATCAGCCAAAACCGGCGAGGGATTCACCGATTGGTGTGATTGGTTGAGAAGAAAGGTCGAAAGCTCTGCCTAAGGTTTGCTTTTCGATTGGTAGAGGTTGTGTTTGCGGATATGGTCGGCAACGAGTGGACACAGCATATCGGTTACATCCCGGCCTGCAGCTAATCTGTTTCGTATTTCGGTACTGCTTATGTCAATCAACGGCGTCTCGATAATATTTTCTTTCAGTTTCTTCGTACGCTGAGGGCCCCAGATGGCTGTGAATTTCGCGAAATCGGGGGTCTTGCAGCCGGCCCTGTACATTACGGCTAAATTGCACTCGTCAATTAGCTCAACAATCCTGTACCAACGCGGCAAATCGTCTACGTTGTCGGCACCTGTAAGCCAATAAATTGAGGTGTCGCTGCCGTAATCAGACTGAAACTGCCTTACCGTTTCCAGGGTATAGCTGGGTTCCGGCTTTCTCAATTCGTGACCACTTAGCTGGAAGTTTTTATTGTCTGCGACTGCAAGAGCAATCATTTGCAGGCGGTCATCATCACTCGCCTCTGGAAGACGGTCCTTAAGAGGTGAACATTTTGCAGGAATAAAAACAACCGCTTCTGCGCCAATGTGCTCTGCTGCAGCAGCAGCAACGGTAGTATGACCGAGATGAATTGGGTCGAACGTTCCACCAAATAAAACTATTTTTCTTTGCACCATAAAACAATTAACAAGTAAACTGTGTGTTGTTTTTCAAAAGCTTTCAGGAAAAATTAAAAAAATTTTTACTCATTAAAAAAAAATTTACTCTAAGAAACACTGATAAACGGCCAAAATACTTGAAAGACAAGGTAATCATCTCTTACGTAATGCCGAGGCTCCGGAGCACTTCAAAGAAGTATGTATTGACAAACGAAAGAATTCTTCTCTCACAACAAGAGAGCACGAAACCGGCCTATAAGTTAAATAAAACGCATCCAACGCTATTACCTCTATAACAAACATCCTCTTAGTCTTAATAAGAACTTCAGTTACAATTTAGTTTTACTAACTACTTCGGTTGTAAGAAAACAAGTTGAGGCAGTTTATCGAAGAGTATGATAAACAATACAAGAAGCAGTGTAAAACGTCGATGATAAAAAATTTTATGAAGTATTTTTTTACCTCTAGACGATAAAAACATTAGAAATGATTATTAACTTTTTAGATAATTTGTTTGACAGAGTTTTGCAAAGTGAATTAGTGTATTATGATGTCAGCCTTTTTGACTTGAAAGTAACAGCCATTCAACCAGCCGAAAGGAGGTGGTAAAATAATGGCGAAGAAGAGAAAGAAAGCTAAAAAGAAAGCAGCAAAGAAAGCTAAGAAGAGGAAAAAAGCCAAGAAAAAAAAGTAGCGTAACAGCTTAGACAGGAGTTCACGTGCTTTCTATATTGGTGATTTCATGAAAGATGTCGAAATCGAAATGAGCATCTGACGCGCAACTGAAAGCACAACTGTACTGGTAAGCTATGCGGAAATGGAAGGTTCTCTCGCCACGGCGGAACCTTCCATTTTATTTTGAAGCTGTCCGAAGTCGTTGGTCTCAGGCTGTTAACGACTCTGCCGCAAGTCTTGGAAAGCTCTAAAAGATATGCTTCACCAATTTTCGAGGACAGATATTACTTTCGCCGGCTACGTCCGACAGCCGCCCACTGTGTTGCCAAAAAGTGTGACCAGCCACTCCAAGGACATGAGCAACAACGAGCACTCAACAATCATAAGTATCGGATTTACGAAACATCAGCAAAGAGGGCGAACTGTTCAACAGCAGAAGCGCTTTGGTTGGCGACTCTTATTCGGCTGGTTTTGGGGCCTTTTGCAGCACATTTGCAAGCAGCCCCATGTTCGAAGTAGAAGAAAGTAATGTTGTTCCTGGCGCTACCCTAATTGACCGTTTGAGAAGAACAAAATCCCGAAAAACTTGTGTGATTGAGGCTAATTCAGTAAAATCGCGTCACGTGGTTTTAACAACACAACCGAGCAAAGGTGAGATTGATAATTTCGGCTAAGGTATCCAAAACCGTTTCTCAAACCTTGGTGTAAGGGTTAGTAGTGACCTTGGAAAGTTGGAAAGGATATGAAGAATGAAAGAGACAGGTTTTTTGAATCAAGAGATTTCACACGTCATTTCAATTATGGGGCATATGGACGAGCTAATCGTCTGTGACGCAGGCTTTCCCATACCGTTGGGCGTGCAGACGGTGGACATTTCGCTGGCCAAAGATAAGCCCACGGTGCTTGAGCTGTTGGAAGAGTTGATAAAACACTTTTCGGTGGAAAAGCTGGTTATGGCAAACGAGACCAAAGACGTAAGCCCTACCCGATTCAATGCTATTGTAGGCTTTTTTCCGAAAAATGTCGCGGTCGAGACCATCCCTCACACGGAGTTCAAACAACGAAGCACAAAGGTAAAGGCCATTATCCGCACCGGTGACTTTACGGCATATTCCAACGTGCTGCTGGTTTCCGGCGCAGGCGACCGCTGGTATGTGGAAAAGTAAACTCTCCTTTGAACGGGTGCCTGAACAGGCGTGAGGAAACTGGCTTGGTATTTCACACCGGCAGTTCGGCAAAAGCAACTGTGGCACTCGGCAGTCGTGCGTCTGAGTTTCCAGGTATCTGAGACACTGGTTAAATCGCCAGCGCCGTTTCTTTTTTAGGAAGCTCCTTGAGTTGACTATAAGAAAAAGCGGGACCGTCTATACAGACAAATTTTGCCCCAATGTTGCAATGTCCACATTTGCCTATGCCGCATTTCATGTATCTTTCAAGGGTCACATATATGTTTTCATCTTTGAACCCGGATTTGGTGAGTTCTATGATGACAAATCGAATCATAATCAGGGGGCCACATATATAAGCAACGCCGTCGGGTGAAGCCATATCAGTCTTATCCCACAGCGTTGTCACCACGCCCACATTTTCTTTCCAGCCCTCATCCGGCGCATCAACGGTAAGCAGTACTTCCGTATCAGGTATTGCCCGCCAGCTCTTAAGCTCTTGTTTGAAGCAGAGTTCATCCGGCGTTTTTGCGCCGTAGAGAATCTTAATCCTGCCAAATTCTTCCCGCCTGTCAAAAACTGAGTTTATTAAACATCTCAAAGGTGGCAAACCGATGCCGCCAGCAATGAAGTAGAGGTCCTTTCCCTTCACCTGCTCGAATGGAAAAGAATTTCCGTAGGGGCCTCTTACGTAGATTCTATCGCCCGGCTTGAGCCGATGCATTGCATTGGTTAGTTTTCCGGCAGCTCTTATTGTAAACTCGAGGAACCCTCGGTTACACGGAGAAGAGGTGATTGATATGGGTGCCTCCCCTATTCCTAATAGCGACAATTGGGCAAACTGTCCCGGTTTATAGCTGAACGACTCAGCCAGATTTTTATCTTCGAAGACAACCTTAAAGGTTTTGGTATCAAAACTCTCGTTCTGGATAGATTCGATTACTGCCGGGTAAGGGATATATTCGTTCTTCACCCCGTTAGAACCTCCAATGTGTTTTTGAGACGATTTTTTAAATATCGTTTTCCCATGCCAGTTTTGAGATATATCTCTCTTCTCCTGGCATCATTTTCTGACAAGCAGGCTTCATAATATATAGGAACAAATGGTCTGCGTAACTTTGTTGAAAAGACCCCTCCTTCATTGTGTTCTTTTATTCTTTGAGGTAGATTTCTTGTTAAACCAGTGTACAATTTCTCATCTTTTGAGCTTTTTAACACATATACATATATCATCGATAGGGTTCTAACGGGGTTCATAACTTCGCAGCCTCTTCGATAACCTGCACAATTCCTATGTTGACCGGGCAACTTGCCAAACATCTGCCGCAACCGACACAGCCACTCATACCGGTTGTCAGATAATCATACTTTAATTTGTGTTCGTATCTTCGGGCTGTCCTGAGCCATTTTTGTTGACGGGGATTATGGCCGCTGGCCTCTCGCGTATAGCCTTCAAGCACACAGGTGTCCCAGTTTCGATATCTTCTTCCGGAGTCCGCTTTTTTTTCGTCAAAGACATTAAAGCAGGTGCAGGTCGGGCACACATACAGACAGCCGCCGCAATAGATGCACCTTTGGGCTATTTGTTCGTAGCTGTCTTTCGGGAATCTATCTTCACAAAAATTCTTTATTGCTTTTTCGAAATCCATATTGCGCGTAATGGCCCGCTCAGCTTCTGACTTTGCCTTTTTTGATTCTGCTATCATCTGCGATGAGGCTTCGTCAAAGAATTTTCTGTAGCTATTTATGAATTCTTCTGCCTTTTTGGACCCTACCTCAACCACATAGGCATCTCCGACGTCGACCATCTGGAGGTCAAAGTCTGAATCTTTACCGCCATTAAGCACAGGTAGAAATGGACCTGTCTTTGTAGAGGTACAGAAACAATCTCTGGGCGGACGTTTACAGCCGACGAGTACCAGCAATCTGTCTTTCGACCTGCTCAGATAGTAGATATCTTCGAAGTCTTTTTTGAAAAACCCGTCGGTAAATCGTATAGCCTTGAGGTCGCAAGCGCGCAAACCGAAGAGAAGTTTTTTGCCGGGCGACGGGACGGTTTCGGTGACCTTTCCACCTTGAAATTCAAAAAGAGACTCAAGTTGTGGAAAACCGATAACCTTAGGCGGAATTACGAGCGATTCGTAGTCCAAATTCAATCTATCGAGAGACGAATCCTTTTCTTTATTATTTATTTTCACAAATTGAACATCCTGGCCCATTCCTTCGAGGGGGACGTAGGTTTCCCACTCATTGCAAGCCTCTATACAGAGCGCCTTTACGTTGTCTTTTTTCAGCAGCATCTCTTTCATTTTCACAACTTCTCAATCTTTACGGCACAGACCTTATATTCCGGGATTTTGGCAAGTGGGTCCACAGCCGGGTTGGTAAGTACGTTGGCTGCCGCCTCTTTAAAATGGAACGGGATAAATATGGAACCCTCTTTCACCTTCTCTGTTATTTTTGCCTGTATTTCTATCCGGCCTCGCCGAGAGGATACTCTGACGCGCTCGCCGTTATTTAGCTGAAGTCTTTCGGCATCTCGCGGATGCATCTCCACGTAGGCGCTCGGCACCTCCCTGTCCAGCGTGGAAGTTCGGCGGGTCATCGTACCTGTGTGCCAGTGCCAGTAGACTCTCCCCGTGCTCAGGACAAAATTATATTCATCGTCCGGCAGCTCGTTCGGAGCAGCGTATTCACAAGGCATAAAAGTGCCTTTTCCTTTTGTGAAATTATCTTTGTGCAGATAGGCAGTGCCCAGATGGTCTTTTGACGGACAGGGCCAGTGCAGGCCAAATGGGTCTAAGCGGTCATAGCTTATCCCGCCATAAATGGGCGTCAGTTCTGCAATCTCATCCATAATCTGTGAAGGATGGGCATAACCCATTTCTTTGTAACCACATCGCCGGGCTATTTCGCAAATAATTTGCCAATCTGCCCTGGCCTGGCCTACAGGCTCTATAACCTTGCGGATTCGCTCGACCCTGCGTTCGGTATTTGTAAATGTACCATCCTTCTCAGCGAAACTGGCAGCAGGCAATACCACATCTGCGTATTCGGCCGTGTCAGAAAGAAACAATTCCTGGACAACAAGAAAGTCCAGCTTTTGTAACGCTTTGCGCACACTATTTGAATCGGGGTCACTTATGACTGGGTTTTCGCCCATTATATAAAGGCCTTTGACCTTGCCCTCCTGCGCTTTTTTGAAGATTTCGGTAACGGTAAGACCAGGCTCTGCCGGCAGGTTCTTAACTTGCCAGGCCTTCTCAAACTTGGCTCTTATCGCATCGTTCCTTACATCCTGATAACCTGAAAATACGTTAGGCAGTGCACCAAGGTCGCAGGCCCCCTGAACGTTGTTCTGGCCTCTTAAGGGATTGACGCCTGTCGATGGAAATCCTACGTGGCCCGTCAGCATCGCCAGATTAGCCAGCGACTTAACGTTGTCTACCCCGGTGGTGTGTTGCGTAATACCCATTGAATAGACAATCATCGCCTTTTTGGTTTTAGCGTAGAGTCTTGCCGCCCGAATCAGCAGGTCGCTGGGAATCCTGGTTATCTTCTCCGCATAATCCGGCGTGTAAGCTTTGACTACTTCCTTTAGCTGTTCAAAATTTTCTGTTCTTTCCTCTATGTATTCGTGGTCGAACAAATCCTCCTGGATTATTATGTTTATCATCCCATTTATCCAGGTGACGTCGGTGCCGTTATCCTGCCGCATATAAATGGCTGCATATTTAGCAAGTTCGATTTTTCTCGGGTCAACCACAATCAGTTTGGCAGCATTATCATTGACGGCATTTATGATTCTTGAGCCAATGAGAGGGTGCTGCTCTGTAGTATCGGAACCGGTCACCAGAAATAGCTCCGCATCCTCAAACTCGTTTATTGAATTTGTCATCGCCCCTGAGCCAAATGTGGCTTTAAGGCCGACCACCGTTGAAGCGTGGCAAAGGCGAGCGCAATGGTCAACGTTGTTGGTTTTGAAAACGGCCCTTGCCAGTTTCATCATTAGAAAGTTTTCTTCGTTGGTAGCTTTGGCGGAACTTAAAAATGCAAGAGAGTCTGGGCCATATTTTTCTTTTATTTCTGTAAGTTTTCTGGAAACCAGGCCCAGCGCTTTGTCCCAACTAACCTCTTCAAACCCGCCATTTGTTTTAATCAGAGGAGCTTTGAGTCTGTCAATTTTGTTGATGAACTCGTATGCATTCCAACCCTTTATACAGAGAGCACCTTTTGAAATAGGGTGATTGGCACTTGGATAAGAGCCGACAATCCTGCCATTGTCAGATTCGAGATATAGTCCACAGCCACAGCCGCAATATATGCACGTCGTTAAAACTCTTGCCATATAGACTTCGTGATTTAGGTTAAGGGTTTGAACTTTATAGCTGCCATCGGCATCCCTGCAAATTCTTAGCAAAAGCAAGGTTTTTGGCCGACTATAACCCGGCCATTTTTAATAGGGTAGGTACGTGCCGCTCCCAACCTAAAGACATAATGTGAACTCCCTGACACAGGTCCTTTAGCTGCTTAATCAGACGGGCTGAGATTTCCAAACTTTTTTCCACTCTCTTTTCCTTGGGTACGGCGGCCAATTCATCAATAATTTCGTCAGGGACATGAATTCCTGCGACATTTGCATTCATAAATTTGGCCATGGCGGGTGACTTCAACAGCACAAGTCCGGCCATAACCGGCACCTTCAGATGCTTGACCTCTTTCATAAAGGAATCGAACTTATCTATCTCATAAACGGCCTGGGTCTGGAAGAACTCAGCTCCGGCGTCGATTTTCTTCTCCATTTTTATAACCTGCGGTTCGAGCGGGTCTGCGCCGGGGTTGACTGCTGCACCGAGGCAAAACTGCGGCGGACGACCTTCAAGGTCATTGCCCGCCATATCCTTGCCGTTCATTAAGCCTTTGATTGCCGACAGCAGTTGCACCGAATCAAGGTCGAAGACGGGCATTGCCTGGGGGTGGTCACCTAATTTTGGATGGTCTCCGGTAAGGCACAGTAGATTTTCAATGCCCAATACTGCGGCGCTTAGGACATCCGACTGTAGCCCGAGACGATTTCGGTCGCGACAGGTAAGCTGCATAATCGGCTCAAAACCTTTGTCCCTTAAGAGGCGGCATATCGCAAGCGAGCCGACGCGCATAACAGAGCTTTGCAGGTCCGTCACGTTAAACGCGTCTATCTTGTCCCGCAAAGGCTCCAGCTCCTCCATCAGCTTTTTTGTCTCTATACCTTTGGACGGCCCAACTTCACAAGTGATTACGAATTTACCTTGTTTGAAAAGCTCGCTAAGCTTCATGTCTTAAACGCCTCCTTACTTCTCTAAGTCATAAAACGATGTTTGCCGCAGCTCGGCTGATGGCAGCATTTTGCTGTGGTCTCTGGGTGTGCGAATTTTCTTTAAGTTTTCCAGGCGTCCGACCTTCTTGAGCTGCTCATAGATTTTTATCCAGCCGCAATCTTTTTCAGGGTCGACCTCACATTTTCCATCCTGAGCGCCGCCGCACGGGCCGTTAAGCAGCCCCTTCTGGCACTGGGTGACAGGGCATATCCCGCCTGTATAGTCCAAAGCACAATCCCCACAGGCCTGGCAACGCTCGTCTGCGGGCCAAAGCCCCTGCAATCCGCCAAGGGAGACAGTGTTTGCCGCGGGGTGTACGACCTTGTCCACCACCTTGGCAACGGCCTGCACGCCAATGCCGCAGGTTAGCACCAGGATGGAATCGGCCTGTTTGATATTGTCCATTTCTCTGGCGAGGCGAGTTGTCACCAACACTTTATTGCAGAGAAAATCAACCAGACACGTGCCTGTTATCTTCTTGCCTGCTTTCTCAACTTCTATCCTCATTGCCGATAGTGCCTTTTCGCCGCCGGTTTCGCACGCTTCAGCACAGCCGTTACAAGCAAGCAGGAAGATATTCTTTTCTTTGCCAAGTGATTCCAATACTTCATCCAAAGGTTTATCCTGTGTGAACAGCATCTCTAATTTCCTCAAGTACCGTGTTAACTATTTCCGGAATCTTCTGTTTGACCTGCTCAGTTAATTCCAAACCGTGATTTATCTGTTTCGGCTCAACACCGATGATTACAATTTCCCTTGGCGCGCAGCTTAGTTTCTCTGCGGCAGCCAGTGCGTCGATTAGTCCGACCTGATGCAAGCTGATTTTCGATTCATTGTCAGGGCCGAAAATACGGGTCAGTTCATCTTTGTCTCCGGCTTCGACCCTGGCCTTATAAATAGTGCCGGGCTTATTGCCGAACCTTATCGCATCGACGACCACCAGTTTATCCAGGCCCTCCTGTGACAGGATGATATCGAGTCCGGCAGTTCCCCCGTCAATGACTTCTACGTTGGCGGGCAGGTCCTGCTTCTGCAATTCTGCAGCGACGTGGACGCCGACGCCCTCGTCTTTGAGTAAGACATTACCCAAGCCGAGGACTAAAATGCGGCTGTTTTTGCCGTTATTATCTTGCCGGCTCGCCGTCAAATTTATGCCTGTAGTTACGGTCATATCAAACAGCCCTGAAGATTCCTAATTCACTTCCCTTTGCGTCAAGTAAATGAACCGAGCAGGCCAGGCAGGGGTCAAACGCCCGCACAATTCGGACAAGTTCAAAGGGATTGTCTTCGTCCTTGACTTTAGTACCTATCAATGCCTGTTCGACCGCTCCGGGCTGGTCTTTATCATCCTTTGGTGAAGCATTCCAGGCCGTAGGCGTAATAACCTGATAGCGGTCAATTTTCTTATCTTTGATGGTCATCCAGTGTCCCAACGCACCTCGGGGGGCCTCCGTTAAGCCTACACCTTCGCTTTTGTCAGGAATCTGATTCTCCACGATAATCGGCTCATCGGGCTTTAAGGCCTGCAACCAATCGACCATAGCATCGACAACGAATTTGGCTTCCAGCGCCCTTGCTGCGTGACGGCCAAGGACCGAAAACAGGGCATCAACACCGGCACCTGCTTGGACAAGCAGTGAATCAACCAGCTCTTTGACCTTGGCGTCTGCCTGTACGTAATTGCTCACCATTCGTGCCAGGGGCCCAAGCTCGCAAACCTCGCCTTTATATCTCGGAGATTTGATGAACGAATAGCCCTGTTTTTTCTTCGGCTGTGGTTTTGTCTCGCCCTGAGCCGGATTTTTTCCTGAATCGGAATCCACGTACCACGAATGTTTCAAATCCTCCGTGATATTTTCCTTAGCGAACGGCTCAGGCTGCAAATCGGGAGAGACAACCCCACTCTTAAAGAGCTTTCCGGTTGGCAAATCAAAGCCGCCATAAGCAACAAGCCTTTTACACCCTTTGCCGATATCGAAATAGTCGCTGTAGGCCTTCGCCACAGCTATTACGTCCGGAATGTAGGTATTATCAACAAAGTCGCGTATCTCATTCAGTCGCCACAGGAAATTGGTGATTTTGTCCTCAGTAGGGTGCTCTGTGACTCCTCCAGGAACGATGCCCACGTTGTGCGGCATCTTGCCGCCGAAAATAGAAAGCACCTCCTGACACTTTCGTCTGATGTCCAGTGCTCTTATATAATGGTTCACCAATTCGGCATTCGCCTCGCCGGACACGCGGTAATCACCTTCATAGCGGGGCACAAAAGGCGCTAAGTTACCTACCGCACCGACCGCATCCACATAGTCCAGTGCTGCCAGATGATAGAAATGCAGGATATGCGACTGGAGGAAGTTGGCACCAAGCATAAGGCAGCGAATAAGCTTAGCGTTATCTGAAATTTTATCCGTTAAACCGAATGCATTATCGATACAAAGGGCTGAAGCCATCGCATGAGAAGTGGGGCAGACGCCGCAGATTCGCTGGGTGAGCCGATTGGCGTCGCGGGGGTCCCTTCCCTGCAAAATTATTTCAAAACCGCGAAAAAGGGTTCCGGCGCTTCTTGCCTCTTTCACCACGCCGTCGTCTATCACGGCCTCGATAGCCATGTGACCTTCTATTCTTGTTATTGGGTCAATCTTTATTTTCGTGCTCATTTGAGGTCCTCGAAAGTAACTTTTTCGTAAATCGGCGACGTACCGTCCGGGAACTCCGGCTCGACACAGCCCAGACAAGGAGAGCCTGCCTTGACGCACCAACTCACGCCGTTATTCCATTGTCTCAAAGGACAATCCGCATAAGTGTAATGGCCCTTGCAGCCTAATTGATAAAGGCATCCGGGGTCGCCTAACTTCTCGGCAAATTTCCCCTTATCGAAGTCTGCTCGTCGGGGACAGTTTTCGTGAATCAACTGCCCATAGAAAAGCTTGGGCCTAGCCAGTTGGTCCAACTCAAGGGCGTCCGCACCTGAGAACAATATCACAGATATTGTGCCGGTAAACCACTCGGGGTGAAGAGGACAACCGGGAAGGTTTACCACCGGCGTCTCAATCCCTTTTTCATTGAAGATGGTCTTAACCCCCTTGCACAAAGTGGGATTAGGCTTTGCTGCCGGAATGCCCCCATAGGCCGCACAGGTACCCAATGCGATTGTCAGCATTGCACTCTTGCCGAGGTCTGCCAGGCTTTGCTCAATCGTAAGGTGCTTGCCGCCTTTCTCGCCGATACTGCCATAGGCGCCGTTTTCTGCGGTCGGGATTGCTCCTTCGACGACCAGTATGTAGCCGCCTTTTCTGTTCTTTTCCGCGTCCTTTAGCACCTCGACCACCGGCTCACCCTGGCCGGCCATTACCGTCGCGTGGAATATCAGGTTTAGTTGATGGCCGGGTACCAGCTCGTCAAGCAAGAGATTCTGTATCCTCGGACTTACCGCATTCAAAACGGATACGGAGCAGCCGGTGCAGCCTGCTCCCTGCAACCAAATTACCGGATATTTTTTCGTAGCCACTTTCGTTCCTTTCATATAAGCAAGGTCTGGTGCCTGGCGCGGCTGCCGCTACTTGTCGGCCACCAGACCAGCCGCTCTTTTAGCAGATTCTACCGTATTGTAAAGTAGCATTGTTATCGTCATCGGCCCTACACCGCCGGGAACGGGCGTAATAAAGCTTGCCTTTTCCTTTACAGCTTCAAAATCGACATCACCTACGAGGCGATACCCCCTTTTCTTAGTGGCGTCATCAACGCGGTTTACGCCAACATCAATCACGACCACACCATCTTTTACCATATCTGCCGTGATTGTGTTCGGCCGACCGGCCGCAGCGATAAGAATATCCGCCTGCTGTGTCTGATTCGCAAGGTCTTTGGTGCGGGTGTGACAAACCGTTACGGTGGCGTTGCCTTTGGGATTTTTCTGAATAAGCATGTTCGTAAGTGGTTTGCCGACGATGTTGCTGCGTCCTACTATTACCACGTTTGCACCTTCTATTTTGACGCCGCTGCGAAGCAACAGTTGGATGATACCGTGCGGCGTACAGGGCAGGAATGCCTCTTCGCCGACTACCATTTTGCCGACATTCATCGGATGAAAGCCGTCCACGTCCTTATTGGGGTCAATGGCCAGGAGAACTTCAGCTTCGTTCAAGTGCTTGGGCAGAGGCAGTTGGACTAAGATGCCGTTGATTTTGGGGTCATTGTTCATATCCTGGACTTTCTGCATCAACTCTTCCTGCGAGATATCGGCATCGAGCCGATTGTCATCCGAGTAAATCCCCATTTCTTCGCACGCGCGCTCTTTTGCAGTGACATAAGATTTCGAAGCCGGGTCGTCGCCAACGAGGATGACTCCCAGCCCCGGGACAATACCCTGCTCCTTGAGTTTAGCAACCTCGTCTTTTAGTTCTGCGCGCATATCAGCGGCCACTTGCTTGCCATCAATTATTTTAGCTGTCATAAGTTAATCACTCCTTCACACACTCAATTAGCTTAGAAAAGTCCCTGGACCTTTCCCGTTTTCACATCCACATCAATCCGGCGAAAGGCGGGATTGGAAGCAGTACCCGGCATCAGCTTAATGGCCCCTGCTACCGGGACGATAAAGCCTGCTCCTTTGTAAACAAGAATATCCCGGATGGGGAGGTCCCAGTTCTTGGGCCGGCCTTTGAGGTCCGGGTCGTGTGATAAACTAAGATGAGTCTTGACCATACAGGTTCCCAAAGTCTTCGATACCGGGTCGGCTTCAAAGGCCTTTGCTTTTTCCAGGGCCTCGTCGGTATATGTTACACCTTTTGCGCCATAGACTTCTTTGGCGATAAGTTCGATTCGTTTTCTTAGAGGTGTCTCAAGCTCGTAGAGGAACTTAAAGTTTGTTTTCTCGTTGCAGGCGGCAATCACGGCTTCAGCCAGCTCGATTGCCCCATCGCCGCCCTTAAGCCAGTGTTCCGAGACCGCGGCCAAGGCGCCGTTTTGCTCGGCGACTTTGCGCACCAGCTCGATTTCAGCTTTGGTATCTGCATAGAAGCTGTTGACGCAGACCACCGGCCGGACGCCGGCTTTCTTGACCGTTTCGATATTAGCAACAAGGTTCTCACAGCCTTTTTCCAGCAGTTCGAGATTCTCTTTGGTATATTCCTCGGCCAGAGGCACACCCGGTTTTACGGTAGGACCTCCGCCGTGCATCTTCAAAGCGCGAATAGTCGCGACAATGACGATAGTATTTGGAGTTAAGCCCGACATACGGCATTTTATATTCCAGAACTTTTCGAAACCAATATCGGCTCCGAAACCGCTTTCAGTTACATGGTAATCGCCTAATTTGGTGCCGACTTCATCTGCGATGATAGAGCTCTGTCCGACAGCTATGTTAGCAAAGGGACCCGCATGCACAAATACCGGCTGGCCCTCGATGGTTTGCAGCAGGTTTGGATTGACGGCCTCAACCATCCAGGCTGTCATAGCGCCGTCCACTTCGAGGTCGGCAGTAGTGACTTCGTTGCCTTTCTTGTCATAGGCGACGACAATCTTGGACATCCTCTCTCGCAGGTCTTTCAAATCCTTTGCAACTGCCAGAATAGCCATAACCTCACTGGAGACGGTGATGGCGAACCCGGACTCCATTTCGTAGCCGTCCATTTTTCCGCCTTTTCCAATGGTGATGTTGCGAAGCGCCTGAGCGCAAAAATCCATCGCCCACCCCATTTGCACTCTTTTAGGGTCGATGTCGAGTCGCCTTGTGATATTGCTCTTTGCCAGGCGGGCGTCGTCATAGTTTCTTTCGTGCTGCATACGCGAGGTCAGCGCTACCATCGCCAGGTTGTGGGCGTTTGTGATGGAATCTATATCGCCGGTGAGTCGAATTGAGAAAGGAGTCAGAGGAATGCATTGTGCGAGTCCTCCGCCGGCGGCAGAGCCCTTGATATTGAAAGTGGGTCCACCGCTCGGCTGGCGGATTGCGCCGACAACCCGCTTTTTGAGCTTGCCCAGGCCTTCAATCAGCCCAATAGCAGTGGTCGTTTTTCCCTCACCCAGCGGTGTCGGCGTGATGGCGGTGACATCGATATACTTTGCGTTGGGCACACCTTTTAGTCGCTCAAGCACTTTCTTATAATCGACCTTGCCCAATTGGAGCCCCATAGGCAGCAACTCGTCTTCTTTGAGTCCCATTTCATCCGCCAACCGGCGAACAGGCTTCATTTGGTCCTCGGCAGCTTCTGCAATCTGCCAATCTTCCAATTTTGTCGGATCGAGTTTCATAACTTCTCCTATAATAGAGTATTATCTTTTCAGCACGTTCTTAATTGACGCATAAAACCCATTTTTATAAAGCATTAACCAAGATGCGTCAAATGAATTTATCCGGTGTTTCTGTTAACTGTGGGCGTGCTCCGACACAAGCTTCTTGCCAATAAGGTAAGCGACCTGAACTACGACTGTGTGGTTAACTATGAGGATGTCGAAACAATGGCAGATGAGCGGCTTGAGACCGATGTCAATCCTGGTGAAGTGCAAGTGCCCAAAGATGCCAATTTAATTGGCTGGTGGAAGTTCGATGACGGCGATGGCAGTATGGCTTGAGAAGGAGTTCTATCCGGAGTAATCGGGGATTTAGCTTGTGGATTTTGGGGCCTATACCGATTTGATTCGGTACAGGCCCCGTTGCTTTCAGTGTTTCCTGATGCCTGCGGAAGGAAGGTAAAAAACGATAATTGTAAGAAATTTCTATTGCAAAAGCCGATGATATTGTTAAAATTGCCTATTTGAGGGCTTGGGAGTGCAATATTTATGAAAAAAGCGATACATCCAGAATACCAGAGAGTAGTGGTGCACTGCGGCTGCGGGAATACGTTCGAGACTCGCAGCACGGTCAAAGAAATCCACGCGGAAATATGCTCTATGTGTCATCCGTTCTATACGGGTAAGCAGAAGTATATCGACACGGCCGGCCGAATAGAAAGGTTCCAGAAGAAGTACGGTAAAGATTACTTCAAAAAGGCCAAGAAAGAGCAGCAGAAACAGAAACAATAGCGTTTAGCCGACAAAGTGCAACAGGACACAAGGAAGGGTTTGCGCACTTGGACGTTGCTAATCGCTATTTTTTATTTTTCAAAGAATAAGTATCTATGGCGCAACAAGTAGAAAACAGCTTGTTAAGAAAGCTTGATGAGCTTGAGGCACGCTTCGAGCAAATCGAAAAGCAGATTGCCGACCCTGCAATTGCCAGCGACTCGGCGAGGTTAATAGCGTTATCCAAAGAGCAAGGCAAGTTGAAAGCAATAGTCGCAAAATATCGCGAGTACAAAGCAGCAATAGCCGGTATCAAAGACGCCGAGCAGATATTGGAAGAGAGTACAGTGGAAGAAGATTTCAGGGCCCTGGCCAAGGAAGAAATCGGACAACTTGAAGAGAAGAAAAACGCCCTGCTCGAAGAACTCAAAGACAGCCTGGTGATGGCGGATGAGATGAGTATTGACTCGGTGATAATGGAAATACGGGCAGGCACTGGCGGCGAAGAAGCGGCTTTGTTCGCCCGCAGTCTATACAGTATGTACGTAAAATACGCTGAAGGTCGAAAGTGGAAGGTGGAAGAACTTGATTTTAGCGCAACGGAATTGGGCGGCTTTCGGGAAATTATATTCAGCGTGAAAGGTGAGGGGGTGTGGTCAGAACTGGGCTATGAGGCGGGCGGTCACCGAGTTCAGCGGGTGCCGGTGACCGAATCGCAGGGCAGAATTCATACCTCGGCTGCGACAGTGGCGGTTCTGCCCGAGCCGGAAGAAATCGATATTCAGATAAAACCCGATGAAGTCGTCGAACACGTCAGCAGGGCCGGCGGGCCGGGCGGACAAAACGTCAATAAGATCAGCAGCGCTGTTAAACTTGAGCACATCGCAACAGGGATAACCGTTAGCATTCAGGACGAGCAAAGCCAGCATAAGAACCGCGCCAAGGCGTGGCGGATTTTACGGAGCAGGCTTTACGAATACCACGAGGCCAGGAAAAGGGCCGAGCGCGCTTCACAACGCAAGACTATGATTGGCTCAGGCGACAGGTCGCAAAAAATCAGGACGTATAATTTCCCGCAGAACCGTGTGACCGACCACAGAATCAACATGTCACTTTATAACCTGGACAAGATAATGGCGGGCGATATGAGCGAATTGATTGCGGCCTTGAAAGATTACGACAAACAACAAAGATTGAAAAACCTCTAAAGACCAAAGACCTAAGACTCAAGACCGAAGACTCTATAGATGGGAAGAGATTTTAAGAAAATAAAAGCATGGCAGTATGCTGATGATTTAGCTGTGCTGGTGTATTCCAAAACCAAGTCTTTTCCCAGAGAAGAGTTATACGGAATTACATCTCAATTAAGAAGGGCCGCAGTCTCAGTACCTACCAATATAGCTGAAGGCGCCGGCAGAGAACATAAAAGAGAATACGTTCATTTTCTATATGTAGCGAGAGGCTCAATAGCGGAGACAGAATATCTCTTGCATCTTGCAAAAAGACTCGAATATTTGCAGAACAATGAATACAAAGAATTGGAAGACCTGAGAAAAAAGGCAGCAAAGACATTGCATGGTCTTATAAACTCAGTAAAAAAAGAGTTATAAGGACAAAAGAGTAAAGTCTATACTTGTGTTTTGAGTCCGGTGTCTTGTGTCTGGTGTCTTGAGTCTGGAGTCTTACTCAATGATAATTGTTGTCACAGGGATGGTTGGCGTTGACAAGAAAAGCTACCTTGAAAAAGTATGCCAATTTGCAGGCGAGAGGGGAAAAGATGTGCTTTTGTGTAATGTCGGCGAACGGATGTATGCGGAGGCGCCCGATATTCCGGCCGGCAAAATCCTCGACATACCGATGAAAAGGCTGAGCTCGCTTCGCCGCAGCGTGTTCAAAGATATCATTGCAAAAGCCGAAAAGGCCCCAAATTTGATTGTCAACACTCACGCAACCTTCCGCTGGCGGCATGGTTTGTTTCCGGCAGTGGACTTCGACCAGATGCGCCAGCTCAATGCCGATATGTATATCTGTTTGATTGACGGTGTCACTGCACTGCATACGCGACTTTCCAATAAACATTCGATAGAACATTGCCTGAAAGATTTAATTGTCTGGCGCGAAGAAGAAATCATCGGCACAGAAATGCTTTGCAAAGGTATCAACGAAAGCACTCCCTTTTATTGTCTTGCCCGGGGGGCTGAAGAAGAAACGACCGAAACATTCTACAGACTCGTCTTTGACGGTGTAAGTAAGAAAGCGTATCTGAGTTTCCCAATGACACACATTGGCGAAATGAAAAATATAAAGAAGGAAATTAACGAGTTTCGGCGATTGATGAAACAATTTTTTATCTGCTTCGACCCGGGTGATTTGGAAGAATCGGACCTGTCGCACAAAAGCGGGCAGGCAAAGCAAAAGGGACTGGACTTCGTCGAGGTGACAACGCTTGGGCAGACAGTGCGATTGGATTTGAATCAGGTTCAGCAGATCGGGCGGGACATTAACAGCCAGATATACGCCCGTGATTTTATGCTCATAGAGCAGTCTGATATGATTATTAGCTTTATTCCGGAACTGGCCGACGGCCGAGCGGCAATATCAAGCGGAGTGGAAAGAGAGCTACAACACGCTCACGAAGCGGCCAAAGAAGTATATGTCATCTGGACGGCGAAGCAGAAGCCTTCGATATTTGTTACGCAAACAGCAACAAAAGTATTCAGCAGGTTGGCCGAGGCAGTAGAATTCTTCAAGAAGAAAGGATACATAAAAAAGCGGTATTGACAAGGTGCATACAATGTTCTTGGCTGTTCCATTTTCTAACCCAAGACTTGACAAATAAATCGGTTCTGATTTATACTACTGCTTAAAAATGAGGAATCTGTCATGAGACAATTTAAGATCGTTGTAGAAAAGCATCCCGATGGTTATGTAGCGTATCCGTTGGGACTCAAAGGGGTTGTGGTTGGGCAGGGAAATACTTACGAAGAGGCACTCTCTGATATAAAGTCTGCAATTCGCTTTCATATCGAGACTTTCGGAAAAGAAGTATTAGAGGTAGAACCACGAATTATCGAGGCCTTCGTTGCTGAAACAGGAGTAGATGTTTGATGGCGAAGTTCCCTGTCGACGCACCCAAGCAAAAGGTAGTAAAAGCCTTGGAAATTCTGGGCTTTCGAACTGTAAGGGAAAAAGAGCACGTTTCCATGGTACGTAAAAACCCTGACGGAAGTAAAACTCCTTTGACTATGCCAAATCATCCCAAGATAAAAGCCTCTACGTTAAGAACAATTTGCACCCAGTCTGGAATTGCAAGAGATGAGTTTTTGGAGGCTTACGAGAAGGCATAGACGTACCAACAGCAGACAACAGGCAAATTGCCGCTTTGCCTAAAGCTTCGCACAACCGAGTACAGTTCGGTTATTTTAAGTTAGTCAAAGCAACAGAAAACAAGCAAGAAGGAGATTTCATGAAAAAGTTAATGTTAATTTTTCTTATCCTGGCTCTCGCAGGATGTGCTACAACAGCGTGCGCGACACAGTGACATCTTTCAAAAAGAAAGGATACGTAAAGAAGTGACAATCGTGAAAGAAAAAGAGTTGACAGGATATATCGACCATACGCTGCTTAAAGCCACGGTAACAAGCGGGCAAATAGAACAACTGTGCGCTGAGGCCAGAGAATATGGGTTTTGTGCGGTATCGGTCAATCCCCGATGGGTATCTTTAGCGGCGGACCAATTGCACGGCTCAAAGGTGAAGGTGGGAGGCGTAGTCAGCCTGCCGCTCGGCGCCGATTCGACCAAAATCAAAGTCGCACAGGCCAAGGAGGCGATTTTTGCCGGCGCGGATGAGGTCGATATGGTCGCCGACCTGGCGGCGATAATCGAGAGAGATTCGAAATATCTGACGAAGCAGTTGCAATCGGTGCTGGAAGTTTGCCGGTCGATGAGACCGGCGGTCCAACTGAAGGTCATAATCGAATCGGCGGCCTTGACGCGGGAGCAAAAGATTTTTGCCTGCGAAATCATTGAGAAGTGCGGCATTGACTTTATAAAAACCAGCACGGGAATGCACCCAGCCGGCGGAGCAACGATTGAGGATGTGAAGCTGATGAAAGAGACGGCACCGAACTGTAAGATAAAGGCGGCGGGAGGAATAAGAACGGCAAGACAGGTCATAGAGTTCCTCGAAGCAGGAGCGGACAGGATAGGGACATCTTCGGGTGTGCAGATAATAAACGAGTTCAGGGCGGGGCAAATAAAATGACGGCGGGGACAGTAGCCGCGGCTAAAAAAAGCATCCTTTGCAGGCTGCATTACAAGAGAATCCGCACATCAGTAGCCCTGCCGGCTCTAAGTGAGATATTGGCCGGGTCAGAATCACCGTCAATTCTGGGCGGCAATATATCCAAGAAGGACGCGGACAGATTTAGCATCTGGGCGGCCCGTCCAAAAGAGATATTTGAATTCAGGACTGGTGAAAAAGAACCTTTCGAAAAATTGCTTGAGGCACTAAACAGGTACAAGCTTGAAGAAGCACCAAATAGTGATTTGCCGAGGGGGATTTTTTGCGGTGGATGGATCGGGTATTTCAGTTACGAACTTGGGCGATATATCGAGCGGCTGCCGGAGACAACAATAGATGACATTAAGATGCCGTTGATTCGCCTGTGCTTCTACGACAAGGTTATATGCTATGACCATATCGAAAACGGCTTTTGGTTAATCGCTTTAGAGTTGCCGGGTGATGTTGAAAAGCCGGAGGAGAAATTAGCAGGTCTCGAACAGTTGTTAGCTAAAGCCCGGCAAATTTCCGTGCCAGCTCCTCACCCTGCCGACCTTGAGAATATCGATTTTTCGAATATCCGCTGCAATATGGACAAAGATTACTACTTGCAGGCGCTTAAGAAGATAAAGCGATACATCTATGATGGCGATGTCTATCAGATTAACTTCTCGCAGCGATTTGAGTGTGATTATAATGCCCGGCCGATAGAGCTTTTCCATTGGCAGAATCATTATAATCCAAGCCCTTATGCGGCATATATTGGCGGGGGTTTCCATATTGTCAGTGCGTCACCTGAGATGTTTATGACAATCCAGAATGGCGTTATCAGCACCAAGCCGATTAAAGGCACGCGGCCACGAATAAGCAACGCGCGTATAGGCAAAGAAATCAATGCCAAGAACTTCGATGAATTAGTCAACAGCGAAAAAGAACAGGCGGAGCTGAATATGATAGTTGACCTGGAACGCAACGATGTGGCCAGAATCTGTGAGCCGGGAACAAGAAGAGTAACTCAGCCGAGGACAATCGAAAGCTATCCAACCGTCTTTCACGCGGTGGCTACGGTGGCTGGAAAGTTGAGAGCTGAAATCTCGTTCTGCGATATTTTGCGGGCAATGTTCCCCGGCGGCTCTATTACCGGGGCCCCAAAAATCCGGTCTATGGAGATTATCGACGAGACAGAACCGACAGATAGGGGTGTTTATACAGGTAGTATTGGCTTTGTTGGCATCGACGGCAGTGTGTGCTTGAACATTGCCATACGAACGATTATTATCGCGAACAAAAAGGCCTTTGCACAGACCGGCGGCGGGATAGTCGCAGATTCAGACCCACAAGCAGAATGGGACGAGACAATCACAAAAGCAAGAGCATTACTTGCAGGAATAAATAGCGTACAGCGTTTAGCGGACGGCGAACGAAAGAAAGGGTAATATATGGATATAGAATCTTTATATGGCCGTGTGGAAGAGGAAAATTTGTGCGAAGTAGCTAAATGGGAACAATACGACGAAGCAAAACTAAAGGTGCTTTTTATACTCAAGGAGCCTTCATCAAGAGGGAAAAATCAAAATTACAAATTCAAGGAAGCACTTGAAAATGAGTAATGGAACCCAAAGGGAATGTGGCGGTTGTTGGCATGTTGCTCGGGAGGATTTCACAGTATAGACCAAAAACCACGTTATGAATGGAAAGATTCTAATAAATGCAGACAAGCTCTTAAGTATTCAAGTTATATGAACTTAAAACGGTTTGGCGCAGGAACCATCTCAAATATGAGCTTAGTAGGTTTGCATGCTGGACTGTTTTGGCCATTGATGATGGCTGACATTAAAGAGCTAAAACCAAATATTATAGTTTTTTGTGGCACTTTCACCATTTTTGAAGAGCTTATTAGATGTCTAAACAAATTGCCCGATTATAGCAAGAAATTTGGTTATAAATCTTTTGGTAAAATCGAGGAGATAGATAACGACATAGGCATCTGGAAATGCAATAATATTATACAAAGGCCAATAGGTTTAATTAAAATGATGCACCCTGCTACCAGAAAAAAGGGGGTGACACATAAAGTCTATTTCGAGGATTTAATGAAACTTGGTGGCAAGCTCTGGGAAAATAAACAGATAAGAGATTAGCAAAAAACAGAATGCTCAACCCTATACGCTAAACGCTGTACGCTATACGCTAACGATATGGAGAAGGTTTTTCTAAATGACAAGCTGGTAGATATCGACAAGGCTTCAGTGTCGGTTAGGGACGGCGGGCTGCTGTACGGAATGGGGCTTTTTGAGACGATGCGCAGCTACAACGGTGTGGTCTTCTGCCTGAAAGACCATCTGGACAGGCTGTTTTTCAGTGCCGGCTCCTTATCCATAAATATCACCTATGACAGGAAATACATCACCGACGCCATATACAAGGTTTTGAAAGCAAATAAATTGACCGATGCCCGGCTTCGGCTGACATTGACCAGCGGGCCGATGGCCGCCGAAAAAGAGCAGCAGCAGGCGACGCTGCTTATTACAGCTACGAAACTCCAGCCTTATCCGCCGGAATACTACCAAAACGGCGTTCTGGTTGTGCTGTGCCCATTCAGGCAAAATACCGCTGAGCCGATTTACGGACATAAGACAATAAACTACTTGTCACGGATGATTGCACTTCGGGAAGCCCACGAGAAAAGGGCTGCTGAGGCCTTGTGGTTTACCGTAGATAACCGCCTGGCTGAGGGCTGTATTAGCAATGTCTTTTTGGTGAAGGATTCGGTGCTGTGCACCCCGCCCATTGAAACGCCAGTACTTGCAGGTGTGGCAAGAAAGACCGTCTGTCAAATTGCGATTGAGAATTCCATCAAGCTTGTTGAGAAAAGGCTGGGCATAGACGAGGTGCTGGGCGCCGATGAGATATTTCTGACAAATGTGATTATGCAGGTCCTGCCGGTAAGCGCGGTAGAGAAGCACAGAGTCGGCGACGGCAAAGTCGGGCCGATAACAAGAAAATTGCAGAAATATTTCGACGATTTTGTCAGAAGTCAATGCCGAAAAGAGACCGTTGATTAACGGCCGCCACCAGTCTTTGTGAGCCATCTGCACGTCCTAAGTCGTTGGCCATAAAGGGCTTGCGGTTTTGTTTGGCCCTGCTTTTTTCCGTAAAACCGGTGCTGTCAGCTTGCCAAGTCATTCAAATGGAGTATACTTTATATACGGGCCACCCGCGTAAAGCGGTCGTCGCAGTGCGACTTGAGTAAAATTTCGGGATGCGAGGCGAGCCATAAAATGCAGGTACTTACTTCTCTGGACATGATCCAAATGAAGGTGAAAGACGTATCCGCTGTTATCGATGGAATAGTCCCCCTGAGATTAGCCCAAGGATGGGACAATGTCGGCCTGCTAATCGGCAACCCGCAGCAAAGCGTAAAACACATCCTCCTGACCATCGATGTAACCAAAGACGTGCTCGCTGAGGCAAGAGCACTAAATACCGACTTGATAATAAGCTATCACCCGGTGATTTGGGACGGTTTGAAGAGAATCACCACCGACGGCCCCACGGGCGTTGTGTATGATGTGATTCGGTCGGGGATGGCCGTTTTTTCGATACATACAGCCCTGGATTCGGCCATCGGCGGTGTAAACGACGGTTTGGCAGACATTATCGGAATCCGCGATGCAAAGCCGATTGGTGATTATGTCGGAAACCCTGCCGGTGACAATTACAAGCTTGTTGTCTTTATTCCGATTGAATCGGTCGCGAAAGTATCAGAGGCGGTCTTCGCCGCCGGGGCCGGGATAATCGGTAACTACAGCCACTGCGGCTTTCAGGCTGAGGGCAGAGGAAGTTTCCTGCCTCTGGAAGGTGCAAAGCCGGCCATAGGGAGAAAAGGTAAAGTAGAAAAGGTCGCGGAGGCAAGATTCGAGACCATTGTACGGGCTGAAAAACTCGATGCTGTGGTAGCGGCAATGAAAAAGGCGCATCCTTACGAGACGCCGGCTTTTGACTGTTACAAACTCTCTGACGCGCAGGATAAACTCGGCCTGGGTAGAATCGGCAAGCTGGACAAACCCGTGCAAGTCAGCAAAATCGTCGAGAGATTTAAAAAACATACCGGCGCACAGGCTATGGGTATTGTGGGTGACGAAAAACGACTGGTAAAGACGGCCGCGGTGTGCGCGGGCTCGTGCGGCAAAATCATAAATTCTGTCATCGCTGCAAAGGCTGATTTGTATGTCACGGGCGAATTGAAACATCATCAGGCATTGGCCGCGCAAGAGGCGGGCCTGACCTGTATCTGCTTGAGCCACAGCGTCTCGGAACGGTTTATTCTAAGGAAATTGGCTAAACAGTTGCAAGAGCGACTAAGAAATGTAACAATTAGAATAAGCAAAAAAGACGCAGACCCGTTTACATGGAAGAAGCTATGACAGAAGAGCAAATAGAGATTGAAGGGCAGACTGATTTGCCGCAGACAAGCGAGGATGGCGAACTGACAATGGAGTCGGTGGTGGAAGCGGTTTTGTTTGCCAGCGATGAGTCGCTTACGGCGGCCCGGCTGGTTGATATTGTCGGGACAAGCGTGAAGCAAATCCGTCAGCATATCAAAAACCTCAACGACAAATACCAAGCCAACAACAGCGCCTTCAGGATAGAGCAAATTGCGGGGGGCTATCAGATGCTGACACTGAGCGATTACAACACGTGGTTGAAAAAACTGCTCCGCGCGCGAAGTGACAGCAAGCTCAGCCCGGCGGCGCTGGAGACACTTGCGATAATTGCATATAAACAGCCGGTCATCCGGGCCGACGTCGAGGCCATAAGGGGGGTTCAGGCAGGCGAGGTGATTCGAAACCTGATGTATAAGGGTCTGGTCAAGATTATCGGTCGGGCGGAGGTTTTAGGCCGGCCGATGCTCTACGGCACCACAAGAAAATTCCTGGAAGTCTTCGGCCTAAATTCCCTAAAAGACCTGCCAAAAATCGAAGAACTCAAGAAGCCGGATGCTTAACAAAGCTTTTCCTCGCCAGGGCCCCCACCGCAAGATTACTAAAGGGAACCTGGGCAACAGGATGGCTATATCTGATTAACCGGGGATGAAAACGTGCTCTGCGTAGCTCAGTTAGAATACTCTTACAGTGCCCGACATACCGGGTGGGTATATAATCTCGACCCTCAAATGTGCGCGAGCCCTCATATTCAGTGGCTCTGTCGTAAGGTGCGTATATAATTCTATCAATAAGCTTTTGTTCCTGAAACAGGTTCGAGAACATTTTTCGGTCAACCGGAGCGCACATAGTCATAACGATAAAAAGTCCTCCTTCCTTTAGAAGTCTGAAGGTATTTTTCAGAAACCTTTTTCGGTCTTCCGGCTGGGTAATGCAGTGCAAGCAATGACCGTCGACGGCTAAATCGAATGTTCGAGATTTCTCAGCGCTAAGGTTGCACACATCAGCTCGTTTGAAGCGAATATCAAAGCCTTTTGACTGTTCTCTTGCCATCTTGATAGCTGTTTTACTAACATCAACACCCAAGCCCTCGAATTTCTTTTTGCAAAGCCACCTTAGTATAGGAGCGGTCCCACAGCCAAGCTCAATTACTTTTCCTCCTTTTGGGGCCCAAGGTTGAGCAAGGACGTCCATCAAGAATCTCTTAGTATCGTTAGTAATTCCTTTATTGTGACCAATCATCTCGTCCCAAGAGAGGACGTCTTTGTTTTTCATCTTTTGGTATTGGATTTCATGTCCCTGGTACGACTTTTTCATACCTCGCAACCTTTGTATAAGATGTATTTCTCTGGAGTTCAAGGCCAAGTGCAGCATTTCGTTAGCCGTCACATTCCTATGGTTTAATAACATCCACCCATAGCCAACCTGCGTGAAGCGGCTCATATTCAGGTATCTTTGGAGCTTTTTCGGAATGGACAACCTGAAAACCCACGTCTCCAATCTCCTTGAGAAATTCTTTCCTTCGTGAAAGATAATAATATGGAACACCATTGTGGTACAAACACTGGCTTCGCGGATCGAAATAACAGCCAGGACCTAATTCCACACGCTTACTTAGTTTTTCATTTACAAGATTAGCTCCAACAAGGAAAAGGCCACCCTTCTTTAGAATCCGAAACGTGCTGGCTAAACAACTCTTACGGTCCGTACCAATGATGCAGTGAAGAGTCTCCACATCAAAAACAAAATCAAAAAAGCCGTCGGAATACGATTTCAGGTCCACAACATTACCAACACAGAAATCAGCACTTGCAGACGATTTTCTCATTTTCTCTTTTGCCCAAGCGACAGCCTCAGGGACAATATCTATGCCATAGGCTTCAAAGCCTTTTTCAGCCATAAACAAGGTGATGTTTCCAGCTCCACAACCCAACTCAAGAAACCTGCCGTTTGTCGGCACATTGTGCCTCGCGAGAAACTTCTCAATTCTTGCAACCTTTGCTTTATAGCTGTCTTCGTCGGCCCAGCCAGGCTTGCCCTCGGCTTTACGTTCCTTGAACCTCTCGGCAAAATCACGTCGACTTGAGTAATCTATCTTCACAATTTGACTCCTGTGGACTTAACCTCGAATAACACCGGCTAACGGCACAGTTGTCCAGCCTTGCGTAACGTCAGCGAAATTCGGGTCACTTTACTTCAGTATAGGGCAACGGTTAGTCTACCTTAACTCTAATAACGCATCTATCACCTCGTCACCCTTGACGGCGTGTGCTGGTCTTGGATGCTCGGGAGTGAAAACGTTCATTGTCTCGGGCTTTTCGATTGTAATGTCGCTTTCGTCAATTGAACCGTTGGCTTTGGTGACCTTATCAAGTGAAAGTTCCAAGTGTTTGGCCAGAAACCTGTACGCGCCGGCACGCTTTGATAGGCCGTAATCGTGGCCTTCATTTGGCAGATGCAGATTCTCAACGAGATTTTCGGCACCGTAAAGACGATAGACGTTTCTTATATAAGGAAATTCAACCTTCGGCGTGTTCTTGGTCCAATCTTTACCATCGGAGATAATCAACTGGGGGCGAGGCGCAGTTAAGGCGGCAATATCCGCATTGTTGGTCTCGTGGGTGTCGCTTTTGTGTATGGGCATACCGCTTTCGCAGCGGCAGCCGCCAAAAAAGTGAGCGGAAACCATAACAACAGGAACTGAAACTGCGATGCGATTGTCAACCGCGGTTAAGAGAAATGTCTGTGTTCCGCCGCCGGATGCGCCGGTAACGCCAATGCGATTTTGGTCCACGTCTTTGAGAGAAGTAAGAAAGTCAGCAGCGCGGATGCTATTATTAAGCTGCAGGGCGAGGACCTTTGGATGCTTATGGGTCGTCTGGTTGGATTCGCCCCATCCAACCATATCATAGGAGAAAACGACCGCGCCCATACGGGCCAGGGTGGCGCATCGCTTTTGCATATCATCTCGAAACCGCCCGCCGCCATTGGGGTCGCGGAAATGGCCATGAGGACAGAGTATGCCGGCAAAGGGCCCTTTGGCGTTTAGAGGACGATACAAATTTCCCGTCACAAAGAAACCGGGAAGGCTTTCTAATGCTACGTTTTCAACTGTGTAGCCGTTGTATTTGCGCTTGCTGCGGATGATGGGATTCAAAGGACACTTCTTGGCTGGTGTCAGAAGCTCTGCTCCGCGAAGTATCCCAGCGCGAATACGTTTCGCCCGCGTTTTCCACTGGCGCAAATTAGAATAGCTGCGCGCAAATTCGGCGAGCTGTTCTTTAGCAGCTTCTTCGCTTTGAAAATATCCCCGGCAAAGCTGAGGTTCACTCGTGGCCTTTTTCGGCGGAGCGTCCTGAGCGGAAAAACAGCCGGACAACCATATCGCGAGTAGCGTTATCCCCACAATTAGCAGCTTGGAAATATTGAACGAGCGACACATAACCTGTTCCTTCAAAACCACTGCTATTTTAGGATTTGGATGGATAGTTTCAATAGTGAACAACTACTCAGTACTTGCTGAACCCGGTTTTAAAGAGTGCTTTTCCACGCAACGACAACCGGCTTGACGATGCCCCAGCCGACAAAGGCGGGGAACACACCAGCAATGGGAGGAAGCGTAAAATGAGCACTGCAGCCGGTGAATAACCCCAATACGCCAAGCGCAATGAGTACTGCTGCCAGGGCGAATGCCAGACAAGCACAAATCTTGTCAAATACGTTCACTTTTGTTCTCCCTTATGTAACATATCATAACAACGAAGATCTACTGCCTTCGCCAGCACAAGCGAAATACGGGTCAATTCCCTTTCAGGGCAAATCAGGCTTTTATGAAATTATTTTAGTGTTTTGCTGGGCGATTTCAATAGCAAAGAGTACTGTTTCTGAGGCTTCTGTTGTCTTATATACTCACCAATTGCGTTTTTTCTTTACATAAGTGTTCGGCCTTGTTAAAATCCGGTAGCTTAATTTTGTCGAGTACTATGCGTTAAACGCAATACGCAATACGAGAAATGGCTGGTAAAATAATAATTGATACCGAACGGTGCAAAGGCTGTGGTTTGTGTGTTGTAGTATGTCCTAAGAACAGCATCGTTATCTCTGAACACTCCAACAAACACGGCTACTTCCCCGCGCGGGCAAACAACACCGATTGCACAGGCTGTGCTATGTGCGCTATCATCTGCCCGGACGCGGTGATCGAGGTTCGCGGTGACAGTAAGATAGTATCCATAGATTCGGGCAAGAAAGGTACGCTGAGTCTAACCAAGGAAAAAATATGAGCGAAAGGATTTTAATGTGCGGCAATGAGGCGCTTGCAGAAGCGGCTATAATTGCCGGGGTCGATGCCTATTTTGGCTATCCGATTACGCCGCAAAACGAAGTCACCGCGTATATGTCAAGACGGATGCCGGAGGAGGACAGGGTGTTTGTGCAGTGCGAAAGTGAACTCGCGGCCATCAATATGGTATTCGGGGCCTCGGCGACGGGCAAAAGGGCAATGACAAGCTCATCCAGTCCGGGCATCAGCCTGATGCAGGAGGGAATAAGCTATCTGTCAGGTGCTGAGTTGCCGGCGGTGGTTGTTAATGTAATGCGCGGCGGGCCCGGCCTGGGCAACATAGCGCCTTCGCAGGGCGATTACTTTCAGGCCACCCGCGGCGGTGGACACGGTGACTACCGAACTATAGTCTTTGGGCCGTCGAGCGTGCAGGAACTGGTCGACTGTATGCAGTTGGCCTTCGATTTGGCTGACCAATATAGAATGACTGTCGTCGTGCTGGCGGACGGTATTCTGGGCCAGATGATGGAGCCGATAGTATTGAAGAAAAAGCCAGGCCGAAAACTGCCTCCTAAGGACTGGGCGCTGACTGGCGCAGACGGCAGAAAACAAAATATTGTCCGGTCTTTATGGCTCGGTGAGGGTGCATTAGAGCAGCATAACTATAAGCTTGAGGCCAAGTATAAGCAGGTCGAAAAAAACGAAGTCCTTTGCGAACAATACGAAGTTGAAGATGCCGAAATCGTAGTGGTTGCATACGGAGTCGCTGCGAGAATCGTGCGTTCAGCGGTCAGTAAAGCAAGGCAACAGGGAATCAAAGTTGGGTGCATACGTCCCATCACGCTGTGGCCATTTCCAACGGAGCTAATCAACAAGGCCGCGAATGAGTTTCCGATTTTTCTGACGGTGGAGATGAGCCTTGGCCAGATGGTTGAGGACGTGAAACTGGCCGTAGCCGGCAAGGCCCCCGTGCTTTTCTACGGACGACCAGGCGGCAGCGTTCCGACCGTCGAACAGGTATTGGAGAGAATCAGGCAACTGACAATACCGGAAAAAAAGGCACAGATGGAAAAACGATGCGAAAGAGACCCTCTGACAACAGTTCAAAGGGAGGCCTGACGGAGTGAAAACAGTATTCAGCCGAACGCCAACGCTAAAAGATTGCCCGACACATTACTGTCCCGGCTGCGGACATGGAATTGTGCACCGACTGATAGCTGAAGCAATTGATGAGCTGGGCATCCGCGGCCGGACCATCGGAATAGCACCGGTAGGATGCGCGGTGCTGGCATACGATTACCTCGACGTGGATATGGTCGAGGTCGCACACGGCAGACCACCGGCAGTAGCAACCGGTATGAAAAGGACCAACCCGGATAAAATAATTTTCTCCTATCAGGGTGACGGCGACCTGGCGGCAATCGGAACCGCGGAAATCATTCACGCCGCTCATAGAGGTGAGCAGATAGCAGTTATCTTCATCAACAATGCGGTATTTGGGATGACCGGTGGGCAAATGGCGCCGACAACCCTTCTCGGCCAGGTGACAGCAACGACGCAACAGGGACGCAAAGCCATTGGCGAGGGACATCCGCTGCAAGTATGTGAGTTATTGGCGGTGCTGCCGGGAGCAATCTATATTGAGCGGTGCTCGGTGTACAATCCAGCGCAAATCCGTAAAGCCAAAAAGGCAATAAGACACGCCTTCCAACTGCAGCTTGACGGTGCCCAGGGCCTGTCGCTGGTTGAGGTGCTTTCACCGTGCCCGACTTATTGGCGAATGACACCGGCCAAGGCGATGGAATGGATTGAAAAGGAAATGACAAAGGTCTTCCCGCTGGGCCGCTTTAGAACCTGATACTAAACATTGACACGCAAGATGAAAGAAAACGGTTTTTATGAAGGGGTTATTATCGCCGGCTTTGGTGGTCAGGGGATTATATTGGCCGGCAGACTGCTGGCTCAGACAGCGATGAAAGCCGGCAAAGAGGTAACTTTTATGCCCGCCTACGGCGCCGAGGTCCGAGGCGGCACATCCAATTGTACGGTCATTATCGCAGATGAGCCTATCGCCTCACCTATGGTCGGCAAACCCGATTCGCTGATTATAATGAACAAGGCCTCTTTGAACAAATTCGCGCCCCGCCTCAAAGACGGCGGGCTGCTGGTAATGAATAGTTCCCTGATTGACAGTGAGCCAGAATTGGCCGATAGCATCGACGTATTGCGGGTGCCCGCCAATGACATAGCGGTCGAATTAGGCAACGTAAAAGCCGCTAATATGGTGGCGATTGGTGCATATTTACAGAGGAAAGGGATTTTCAGCGCCGATGCGGCGGCGGAATGTTTAGCTGACGTGCTTGCCAAACGATACCACAAAACACTTCCTGTCAATACCGAAGCCCTGCGACGAGGGGCTGAATTCGCCAAAAACAACAGCGTATAGTTGCAAAAAACCAGGTCTTTTACCAAATCATTCTGCCGTTGTGGCTGAAAAACCCAACTCGCTAAAGGAGCAAGCTCGAAGAGTTAATCGACGGCGGTAATTAACTTGCCTTGGCAGTTTTGCCGAAGTAAAATATATAAGGCAAGGAAATTGAATACTATAGCGCAAGTTAGGGGCGAAAATCTGGGTTTTCTGTTAAAATCCGAAGTACGAAATCCGAAATTCGAAACAATATCGAATGTCAAAAATACCAATTTTCAAAACAAACTCGCTCACACTCGTAATGCTCTGTTTGATATTTTGGTAATTTGTATTTTAAATTTGTTTCGAGTTTCGATATTCGGATTTCGAATTTAACACTGTAAGGAGAAGTTCTTATATGGTAAAATCTTGTATTCGTTGACGCTATCTAAGCACCGACGGAGTGCTAATTTAACGCAGGATTTAGGAAGATAATAATGGCGAAGAAATCGAGTAGTAGCAGAAGCAAGGCAATTTGTAGTTTCTGCGGCCGGGCGTCAAGCCGGGACGATACCTTCATAGAAGGGCCGGACAATGTTTTTATTTGTCCGGAGTGCGTCGACCTGTGCCATAACATCATCCAGCAAAGTCGCAGAGTAGTCAGCCGTCCGGTCGCCAGCCTGAAGGAAATACCAAAGCCCAGAGCAATAAAAGAGTATCTGGACCAGTACGTAATCAGCCAGGAACACGCCAAGAAATATCTTTCGGTCGCAGTGCACAATCACTACAAACGGCTGCTGCACAGCGACAGTGACACCTCGGATGTTGAGATAGATAAATCCAACGTGCTCCTGATCGGTCCCACCGGCGCAGGCAAGACACTGCTCGCCCGCACGCTTGCCCAACACCTGAAAGTGCCGTTTGCAATATGCGATGCGACTACTGTCACCGAGGCCGGGTACGTCGGCGAAGACGTGGAAAATTTCCTGCTGCGCCTGCTGCAGTCTGCCGACTATGATATAGAAGCTGCTCAGCGGGGCATCGTCTATATTGATGAAATTGACAAGGTCGGCAAAACATATCAGAACGTTTCAATTACCCGTGACGTCTCCGGCGAAGGCGTCCAGCAGGCATTACTGAAGATGCTCGAGGGCACTACCGCCAATATCCCGCCGCAGGGTGGGAGAAAACATCCGGAACAATCATATATACAACTTGATACGACACAAATACTCTTTATATGCGGCGGGACGTTTGTAGGTCTGGAAAATATCGTCAAGAAGCGGCTCGGCAAAAAAATGATCGGCTTCGATTCCGAACTGGCCGGCCGAAGCGATGATAAAACCGAGTACAGCGATGTAATCGCCCAGGTCATACCGGAAGATATTATCGAGTACGGAATGATACCCGAAATGGTGGGCAGGCTGCCGGTAATTACTACTCTGTCGGCTCTCGATGAAAATGCGCTGGTCGACATATTGACCAAGCCGAAAAACGCCCTCATCAGGCAGTACCAGAAATTCTTCGAGATGGAAGATGCACAGCTTGAATTTACGGAGGATGCATTGCGGGCCTTGGCGCAAAAAGCGCTCGAGCGTGACACCGGCGCCAGGGCGCTTCGCGCGATGGCCGAGGAGCTGATGGTTGACCTGATGTACCAGCTGCCCGAAGAGACAAGCCGGGCAAAATATGTAATGACCCGCGATATCGTCGAAGGTAAAGCCGAGCTGTTTACAGCAAAACAAAAACAGAAGGCTAAGAAGAAAGAATCCGCATAAGTTCCGATTAGCCGGCCTCTGGAGACCATAAGTGTGGGCAAGGTTCGTGCGCACAGGAACCGAACGATAACACTTACTCAAGCAGAAAGAGAGCACTACAGCAAAAAGCTGATTCGCATTCACAAACCTGCAGGCATAGATTCAATTGAGAACAAAATACTAAGCCAGGATATTCTTGAAATCCTCGATTTTCTGCCTGCCGAATTTGCCGATTTGATGATACTGGACCCGCCATATAACATTAACAAGACTTTCAAGTCGTCCAGCTTCAGAAAAAAGGATATTGATAAATACGCCGAATGGTTTGAGAATTTGCTGGTCAGGCTATTACCGACGCTTAAAAACAATGCGTCGGTGTATGTGTGCTCCGAATGGTACACTTCAACTGCGGTTCATCTTATTCTGGAAAAGTATCTGAAGGTGCGCAATCGGATTACCTGGGAAAGGGAAAAAGGCAGAGGCGCTAAAAGAAACTGGAAAAACGCCGCGGAAGATATTTGGTTTGCCACGGTTTCTGATGACTACACATTCAATGTGGAAGACGTAAAGCTAAAGCGCAGAGTTATCGCCCCATATACCGACACCACCGGCACGCCAAAAGATTGGCAGGAGACAGCTAACGGGCATTTTCGCCTGACGCATCCCTCAAATCTCTGGAACGATATTACCGTGCCGTTTTGGTCGATGCCGGAGAATACCGACCATCCAACCCAAAAGCCGGAAAAACTGCTGGCAAAACTGATTCTGGCCAGCACAAATGAAGGCGACTTTGTCTTCGACCCCTTTATGGGCGTCGGCTCCAGCTTGGTGACGGCCAAAAAACTGAATCGCAGATTCCTCGGCGTTGAGATTGAAGCCGAATACTGCCTGCTCGCCGCCAAACGCCTGCGCTTGGCCGAGCTTGATGCAACGATTCAAGGCTACAACGACCGCGTATTCTGGGAAAGAAACACCCTCAACATACAAAAGCAAACTCTGGCATCTCGACCGTAAAAAAGGATAGTACATCTTTGATACGTACCAGACTTGTTAATTACTCTTAGTCGACGACTTCAACCCGCGAAAGGCCCGGCTCCAATAAGTCATAGAGCTTTTTCACATCGCCGTTGTGCAGACGGATGCATCCTCGTGAACTTGCAGTTCCAATTGTCTCTGGGTCCTTCGTGCCGTGGATGCCAAAGCCGCTCCTGCCTACGGCCTCTCCCTCGATGCCTTTGAGCCCAATCCATCGCGAGCCCAGAGCATAACCAGGGTCGCCCGAATGAAGAATTTTACCTGTCTCCGGGTCGGGCCAGGGCGGCTCAACAAGTTTTCCGCCCGGCTCGACGAGCCAAAGTCCCGTCGGTGTTTCCCTGCCCGGCATGCCTAAACCTACTGCAAAACTCCTTACGAAAGTGTCCTGTAGATACAAATCCATCATGAAGGTTGAGCGATATATGCGGGCGTGGAATGGGCCGTTAATTACCTTTATCACGTCTCCCGCCCGAAGGTACTCGGCCCGACTGATTCCGTTAATCTTACGAAGAACTTTCCACGGCACCTTATATCGCTTGCCGATCATACTAAGTTGGTCACCCGGCCTAACCTGACAACTTTCACAGAGTTTGTCCTGCGGGAAAAACTTCCTGCTGAACAGCCATTCGTTGGCGAGAGCGGAGAGTTGCTTTTTCACAACAGTCCGCTGCTGTCTGTTCATCGGCATTGCCAATGCGTCATTAAGTATCTCACGTGCCTCTATAATCCTTGCAGGCTCTGCATTGATGCAGTCGGCAGCCTTGGCAATAAGCTCGGCCGCCTCCGAGTCCGGTTCAGTAACCGGCCCCTCCTTTGACAAATTCGGCTCCGGCGGCATCCCAATCACACCCGGCGGTGTTCCCTTGCCAGCATTGATATCAGTTGCGGTCGGGCCGGTTCCACCTTTGTGTTTGACTAAAGAACGGTAACCATAAATACAGGCAATCACCACAACAATAACCAGCAACGTTGAAATGGTGTACACCCACCTTCGGGTCCGCCTCCTCCGTCTGCCGTACGAAGTGGAAGGATAAAGAGCCATTTTGTTCTCCTCTAATTAGTAGATAATTGACGGCAACCAACAAAGTCAAAAATCAAAAAGCAAAGCGACAAATAAAATCTCAAAAAGAAGAAACCAAAAATTTTGCCTTCAGCGATATACGCTGCGCGTTATTTTCTTTTGTCAAAGTATGTTACTCCCTCATCTGTCACCAGGAAGTCCACCAGCTCATCGTGCTCTGCCACCGGTACCGTCTCAACCCGCTGCTCTGCGAAAGCAAAGCCGCATCTGGCTGCCTTGAGTTCAGCGTTAGCGAAAAACCTGTCGTAATAGGAGCTGCCCCGGCCAAGCCGATTGCCCTTACCATCGAATCCTAATGCCGGGGTAACCACCAAATCAATATCCTCTAACGGCATCGGCACTCCTGTTATCGGATTCCGCAGCCCGGAAGCTTCGGTAGAAAAGTCGGTCTCCAGAGAGTTTATCTGCACCGGTATCATATGTCTTTGCTGCCACGATACCCTCGGCACTAACACTGTCTTGCCAAGCTGCCAGGCGGAAAGTATCGCCTCGGAGGTATCCACCTCGTGCGGAAGTGATAAATACATCATAACCACCGCTGCGCTTTGAAACTCGCGTGTGGAGACCAGATTCCGGCATGCTTTTTTGCCCTTTTCACTCCTTTGCTCGTCGGTCATCTCAAGCAGGCACTTTCGCAAGTGGCGACGCAATTCCATCTTGTCCATTCAACTATCCTTCTTCCGGCTGCCGTCACGTTTGCTATTTTCTATCAAGGTTTGCAGCTTTTGTAAATAACGCCTGATATTTTTTTCACACCCGCTTTCTTTCGGCTTATAGTATTTTCCCCCAATAGCCGCCGGGAGGTACTCCTGCGGCACGAATCCACCCTCAAAATTGTGCGGATACTTGTAATCCGCACCGAAACCGGCCTTTTTCGCAGCCGGATAATGACTGTCTTTCAGATGCTTCGGAACAGCTATAGTCGGCTGCTCTTTTACGTCGCCCACTGCCTTCCAAATAGCTGAGGCGGCCGCATTCGATTTTGGTGCACAAGCAACATATAACGCTGCCTGTGCCAGCGCCAGTTGGGCCTCAGGCAGGCCGACAAATTCCGATATTTGAACCGCCGCCGCAGCCAAAACCGTCGCCATTGGGTCGGCGTTTCCCACATCTTCCGCCGCACAGACTGCAATCCGCCTGGCGATAAATCGCGTATCCTCGCCCCCGACTATCATCCGGGCAAGCCAGTAAACGGTTGCATCAGGGTCAGACCCTCGCATACTTTTCTGCAAAGCGCTGGCCAAATCGTAGTGCGTATCGCCCGTCCCGTCGTATTCAATCGCCTTTTGTTGTATCGACTCTTTCGCCACTTCCAAATCAAATTTTATTTTTCCTCTTTTCTGACGGGCGGCCTGCGACAACACGCCCACCTCCAGAGCCGTCAGCGCCCTTCGCGCATCACCATCGCACATCACCGCCAGGAACTTTAGCGCCTTTTCGTCCGCCTTGATATCGAATTTGCCCAGCCCCCGCTCGGCATCTACTATGGCGGCCTTTAGCAATTGCAGAACGTCATCCTCGCCAAGCGGCTCAAAACGAAACACCGTGCTGCGCGAAATCAATGGGGAATTGACCGAAAAGTACGGATTCTCCGTCGTAGCGCCTATGAGGATTAAAACTCCTGCCTCGACATCATCCAGCAAGACATCCTGCTGGGCCCGATTGAAGCGGTGAATTTCATCGATAAAAAGGACGGTTCGCTGCCGGCCGGTCCCAAGCCTGTCACGGGCGCCGGCGATTATCCGGCGAATATCTCTCACACTGGCCGCCGGCGCGCTGAGATAATGGAACTTTGCCTTTGTATAATTCGCAATAACCATTGCCAGCGTGGTCTTGCCTGTCCCGGGCGGGCCGTAAAATATCAGACTGGTGAGCTTGTCGGCTTCGAGCATCCTTGTCAGCAGCTTATCCGGCCCAACAAAGTGCCTTTGTCCGAGAAATTCATCAAGCTTTCTCGGCCTCATCCGAACCGCCAGCGGCTCAGCCGATTCTATATTGGCCTTTTCCGTCCGTCCGAAAAGTGGCCCAGGGCCAAAGGTTTTGTCACCCTTATCGTCCAGCATTAAGCTCATTATACAAAGGATGCGAAAAACAAGCGAAAATATATTCGCAGGAGGTCTTTCCTGAATAAAGCAGTGTGGTTGGCGTTTTATCTTCGGCAGCATCGCCGAAAATGACAAAGGTTTGCAGCCTATGCAACTGGGCGATACAGGACTTGAACCTGTGGCCTCCTGCGTGTAAAGCAGGCGCTCTAGCCAACTGAGCTAATCGCCCTCGACTCAATTTAAGAATACGGTTTTTTGGCCCTTGCGTCAATACTTTTGATGTTCTATATTCTTGAAGGCTCAGGAAGTTCGTTTAACATACCGCGGCGATAAAAAATTCGAGGTGTTCTTATGACAGTAATGGAAGCAATTCGCAAAAGGTACTCCTGCAGAGCTTATCAGGACAAACCGGTGGAACAGGAAAAGCTCGACAGCGTCCTTGAGGCGGCCCGGCTGGCGCCTTCGGCCAAGAATTTGCAGGATTGGCGCTTCGTGGTAGTAACGGACGAAGAGAAAAAACGCGGACTCGCGGAAGCTGCCAGCGGCCAGATGTTTATTGCAGATGCCGGCGCAATTATAGCTGCCTGCAGCAATAGCGACTATGTGATGCGGTGCGGCCAGCCGGTTGGGCCTATCGATGTGGCTATTGCGCTCGAGCATATCAGTTTGCAGGCAGCCGACCTGGGGCTGGCGACGTGCTGGATTGGCTCGTTCTATCCGGAAAAGGTAAGAGCTGTACTGGGCATACCTGATAATATCGCGGTAATTGAGCTGATGGCTCTTGGTTATCCTGCGGATGAGCCGAAGCAGCCGAGGCGAGAGCCGATAGGGAAAATCGTCTGCTACGAAAAATGGCGGTTCTAACGGGCTCTAAGAAAATGATAGCATATGTCTGTCATTTCGAGCCCGCCTATGGCGGGTCGAGAAATCTGTTTTAATAGACCTCTCGGCTGCGCTCGAGGTGACTGTATACTCTTTTTGTCAGAACTTCCAAGTTGCTGGCCTGGTTTGGGCCAAAAAGCCTTTGAATTTGGCGACTTTTCTTGTAAAATAGCTTGTTGTAGGGTTTTCGGGGACGTGGTGTAACGGGAGCACGCCGCGGTCGCATCGCGGAAATGAGGGTTCGATTCCCTTCGTCTCCAATGTATTTCTTCGCACCAAACACGAAAGTTTCTTTCAAATACTCAGGCGGGCAGTTTGCCGCTCGCAGCCGATTGCAAGTAAAGGAATACGACTTACGCCGGCCGTTAATCGTCAAACGCAGCAGCATTTTTTTGCCTTTAAAATAGGTTCGACAAGCTCACTACAGGTTGGGTTTGATCCGGCTTCGCCAGAGGCTACGCCGCGACAAGTTGGGTTCGTATTGGGTTTGTTTTCCCGTAGTCCGAAGGCGTGGTTTATTTTCATAATACTTTGTTAAAACAGAGCTTAGGTTCATTTGAGCATCCAGCAAATTGGGTTTGTTTTGCATAAAAAGAGCTGATTTGTAGAGGGCTCTCGACAGATGTAGAGGGCATAAGTACATAAGGCATAAGTACATAAGGCATAAATTTGGGCTTCGGTGGCCATTT